>Ga0180430_10000173_pt1 | contig 73512 bp, 55 predicted proteins | sample SS_ome_9_FD_132999 | JGI IMG/M metagenome (GOLD analysis project Ga0180430, IMG submission 132999) | Hypersaline lake sediment archaeal communities from the Salton Sea, California, USA - SS_1_S_2 metaG | ecosystem: Environmental > Aquatic > Non-marine Saline and Alkaline > Hypersaline >...
AGGACACGGCCACGTTCTTCGTCGAGGACAACGGGATCGGCATCGAAGCTCGCTATCAGGAGCGGATCTTCGGGATCTTCGAGAAACTCAACCCGCGAGAAGACTCCGAGGGAACCGGCGCCGGACTCGCCATCTGCAAGCGGATCGTCGAGGAACACGGAGGGAGAATCTGGGTCAACTCCGAAGTGGGCAAGGGAAGCACGTTCTTCTTCACCATTCCCAGAGCAAGAGAGGTGGAACCCAATGCGTAGCCTGGAGAAGATGAAGGTCCTCGTCGTCGAGGACAACCCGAACGACGTCACGATCATCAAACGCGCAATGCGCAAGAGCGACGTGAAGTGCGAGCTTCACTTCGCCCGGGACGGCGAAGAGGCGCTCGACGCGCTCTACCAGAAGGACGAGTTCGCCGACACGCCACGTCCTGACCTAATCCTGCTCGACATCAACCTGCCGAAGATCAACGGGCTCGAGGTCCTCGCGAAGATCAAGGAAGACGACCGACTCCGCCGGATCCCGGTGATCGTCCTCACGATCTCAGAGCGCGAGGAGGACATGGTCAAGGCGTACGACAGCGGCGCCGCAAGCTACATGACGAAGCCGGTCGACTCGAAGGACTTCGAGCGGCTGATCCAGACGGTCCAGGACTACTGGCGGATCGCGCAGATCGCGCCTGAATGATCGCCGCGCGCCCCGGACATGTGTCCGGGGCGCGTCGGATCTCGGGGACGTTCGCTCGAGCAAAACGCTCCGCGCGACGGTTCCCGTTGCGCGCCGTCGCATGCTGTTCCCTCGGTATCCTCGCAGCAGCTTTCGACAAGAAGCTGCACGGTGCGTGACCGGAGAGGATCCGAGAGAGCATCGGCTCGATCGTACCTCCTTACCGACTTCCTCACCGCGAACGAGAGCGCGGTGATCTCCGGACACGCGGGGTCGGAGGACCCGAGGCGAACACCGGACACAAGCGGAAACGAAGAGATTCGGTGGGACAGCCAACGGTCCTTACCCAGGGAAGGCGGACACGGCAGCAGGTCCGCCTTCCCACCCCCGCACCCCACTCCTCCCATCCCCGCAAACCTTCTACGGTCGGAATCCCCCTACGGAGACTGCCCGGTGATGAGCGCCTCATGGATCCGGCTGGAGAGCGTCTGGACTTCGCACCACTCGGCCGGCGTCAGAGCGCGCCCGGCATACTCAATGAGCGATGCCATCGCCGCGGAGACGTCTTCGCTCACCGAGAACGGGGGCGACGCTCGGTCCGCGCTCCCGTAGAAGATCTCCAGCAGGTTGGCATCGATCCGGGACGCGCTGTCGCGATGGACGAGTCCTCTCGTCACGAACGCCACCGCGAACCGCCAGCGAGCCTCCTCGTCGTCGATCGCCTCGTAGAACGCCGTGAACGCCTCTTCCAGAACTCCGTTCACTGCGGAGATCTCCGCGAACAGGCCCGCGTCGCTCGCCTCCTCGATGCGGCCGAGATCGGGCGAGGGAGTTGATCCAATCTCCCGAAGAACCGTCCCGTACTCCTCGCAGAACGCGTCGGCTCCGGCACGAAGGCGGACCATTGCTCGAGGCACGGGGACGACGATCGAACCCGTCTGGGTCAACAGCGCGAGGTGCAGGCGAGCGACCTCGATCGAGAACGCGTCGCACGCGCCCGCAAGGTCGGGGGGAACCGCGAGGTTCGTTCCGCTGAACAAGACATCGGCGTACGCCGCGTGAAGCGCGTAGATCGGAGCGAACGCGGCGTAGGCATCGGCGAACTCGGTCGCGATCCAGCCGGTCGGGCAGCCATCGGCCGCCGCGGCGATGGTCACGAACAGGATCGTGCACAGGAACCGTCTCATTCTGCTGCCATCTTACGCTCGAACACCTCCCGAGGCATTGGACGTGGCTGTCGGGGGGTTTGACGGTCTGACAGATTGACCGGCGCAGCCATGGCCGGGCAAGCGCGCAGAAGTTCGTTAGGAAGGCGCTTTCCGTCGACGAATGTTAGCGTCTATAGAGATCGTTCCCTGTTGCCAAAGAGGACGACGCGGACTAGAATGTGACAAGGATTACTGGGCACCGGATTCCCGGTGAGAGGATCGACAATCCAAGGAGGTGCCGTTGAAGAGGCTGCTCGCACTATCGCTCGTGCTCGTCCTGGGGCTTTCCCTGGTCGGCATGGCAGCCGGAAAGGTCGCCGTCGTCCTCGACGTCGGCGGGCGTGGAGATCTGTCGTTCAACGACATGGGATTCAAGGGGACCGACCAGGCCGCGATCGACTTCGGTCTGGAGATGGTCGAAGTCCAGAGCGCGACCGCAGCAGACTACTCCCCGAACCTGCGCAACCTCGCGCGAACGGGTGAGTACGACCTGATCATCGGCGTCGGCTTCCTGTTCACCGACGCGATGGCCGAAGTCGCCGCCGAGTTCCCCGAGCAGAAGTTCGCCATCATCGACTCGGTCGTCGTGGCCGACAACGTGATGTCCATCGTCTTCCGCGAGAACGAGATGTCGGCGCTGATCGGCGCCCTCGGCGCCCTCGCCGCTGTCGAGCAGGGCTTCGCCGCATTCGGTGTCGTTCTCGGAATCGAGATCCCGGTTCTCTGGCACTTCGAGGCCGGTGTCCGGTTCGGGATGGACTGGGCCCTGAACAAGGTCGGCGGCGACGCCAGCCTGCTCTACACCTACACGGGCACGTTCAGCGACATCGCCCTCGGCAAGGCGGCGTCGGAAGCGATGCTCGCCCAGGGCGCGGTCGGGATCTACAACGTCGCCGGTCCGCTCGGCCTCGGTGACCTCGAAGCGGTGACCGAGTTCCACGACAACGCTGGTACGACGTACGGCGCTCCGTACTACTTCGGCGTCGACGCCAACCAGGACTACCTCGGGAACGGCCTGCACGGGATCGCCAGTGGCATGAAGCGGGTCGACCAAGCGACCTACTTCGCCGTCGAGTCCGTCGTCAACGGGACGTTCGCCGGTGGCATCACCAGTCTCGGCCTGACCGAAGGCGGCGTCGGGATCAGCGATCTCGACACCCTCGTCGACTTCATCGACTTCGGTGTCGCCGGTGGCGCGATCTCGAACGACGACTTCTACACGATCGTCGGCAACTGGGCTCTCAACCGCGCGACGGTCTCTGCCGCCGCCTGGGCACTGATCGAGGAGCTCGAGGCCGGAATTCTCGACGGGTCGATCGTCGTCCCAACGGCGGACACCCTCGAAGAGATCCAGGCCGTCCGAGCGGACTACACGGTCGGCGCTCCGTAGGGAGACCGTGATCCGAACGTAACGCCAGGGAGAGAGGACGTCGTTCCTCTCTCCCTCTTTTCTGACATCCGGTCCGCACCCATCGACTGGGGGGAGGGCGATGAGCGAGACAGAGACGGCCGGAGCGCCTCCGGCCCAGGCGACCTACTATCTCCGCGCGGAGGGAATCACCAAAGTCTACTCCGACGGAACCGTCGCTCTGAAGGCAGCCGACGTCGAGCTCCACACCCACGAGATCATGGGTCTGCTCGGCGAGAACGGCGCCGGGAAGACAACGCTGACGAAGATCCTGTCCGGGCTCCTTCCGCCGACGCAAGGGCGCGTCGTTTCGCCGAAGGGTCCCGTTCGCTTCTCGAGCCCGCGCGAGGCGCTCGACTTCGGCATCGGGATGGTCCACCAGCATTTCGCCCTCGTCGGCCCGTTCACGGCGGCCGAGAACATTGCCCTCAGCCACGAGCGGCCTTTCACGACCATCCAGCTGGCGAGAACGCGCGAACAGCTCGAGGCGCTGATGGCTGAGAGCGGGCTCCACGTCCCGCTGGACGTACCCGTCGAGAAGCTCGCCGTCGGCGAGCAGCAGCGCGTCGAAATCCTGAAGGTGCTGTCGCGCGACGTCGATCTGTTGATCCTCGACGAACCGACGTCGGTCCTGACGCCACTCGAGGTCGACGAGCTGTTCGACCTCTTGCGGAAGCTGAAGGAACAGGGGACCTCGATCATCCTGATCACGCACAAGCTGAAAGAGGTCCAGTCGATCACCAATCGGATCGTCGTCCTTCGCCACGGCGAGATGGTCGGCGACGTTCGAACCGAGGACGCAACGACGGAGCGACTCGCTCAGCTGATGGTCGGGCAGGCGGTCGAGGGCGAGGCGGTCGCCGTCGAGCTGAAGGACGAGGAGCTTCCCACCCGCGTGCAACGCGGCAAGGTCGATCGCGCCGGCGAGAGCGTTCTTCATGTCGAGCACTTGACCGCCAAGGGAAACACGGGCGAGATCGCGGTCAACGACCTGACGTTCGACGTCTACGGCGGCGAGATCTTCGGCATCGCCGGCGTCGAAGGAAACGGCCAGACCGAGCTCGTCGAGTCACTGACCGGACTTCGCGTTCCGATCTCGGGAACGGCGACGATCCGCGGGACGAACATCCTCGGCGTCAGTCCTCGCCAGATCTATCGGCTGGGCGTCGCTCACATCCCCGAGGACCGGTGGGAGCTCGGCCTCGTCCTCCCGTTCACGTTGGCGGAGAACGCGATCCTCGGCGTGCATCAGTGGGAGGAGTTCAAGGGGCCGCTCTCGTTCCTCCGCTGGGGGAAGATCAACCGCCACGTTCGCGAGCTGATGGACCGATTCGAGATTCGCGCCGCCGGACCGAGCGCCCCGGCGAAGAGCCTCTCGGGAGGGAACCAGCAGAAGCTGATCGTCGGTCGCGAGCTGGCGAAGGATCCGGCGATCATCGTCGCCTCGCAGCCGACGCGGGGCCTGGACATCGGCTCGGCGAAGTACATCCGCGATCTGCTGGAGGAGATGCGCGACAAGGGACGCGCGATCCTGCTCGTCTCGGCCGACCTCGACGAGGTCCTCGCGCGCGCGGACCGCATCGCCATCATGTACGAGGGGAAGTTCATGAAGGTCTGCGCACCGAGTGAGCTCAACCGCGAGCAGATCGGGCTGCTGATGGGCGGCGTCACCGACGAGGAGGCCTCATGAGCGAATCGAAGCGATCGATCGAATCCCGTCTCCTGCGCGGAGCCCATCGCACGCTGACCGGACTGAGCCCGGCCGTCGAGTCGCTCCTCGCCGCTGTCGTCGGCCTGCTGATCGGCGCGATTCTGATGTACATCTGGGGTTTCAATCCGTGGAAGGCGTACATCGCGCTGTTCAAGGGTGCCTACGGCGGCTCGTACGAGATTGCGAGCTCGCTCGCCCGAGCGACTCCGCTGATCCTCACCGCTCTCACGTTCTCGATCTGCCTGCGCTCCGGCATGTTCAACATCGGTGCCGAGGGGCAGCTGTTCATGGGCGCAACGGCGTCGATCCTCGTCGCGTACATGGCGCTCCCAGCACCGCTCGGCCAGATCGTCGGCCTGATCCTCGCCGCGATCGCCGGAGCGGCGTGGAGCCTCGTTCCAGCGTTCCTCAAACTGACGCGAGGAGTCAGCGAGGTCATCTCGACAATCATGTTCAACTGGATCGCGCGATGGCTCGTCCTGTACCTCGCAATCTTCATCCTCGGCGACCCGAATCGAGCGGAGAAGACGCTCTCCATCCCGCTCGCGGCGCGATTCCCGGTGATGGTCCGCGGGACGGACCTCTCGTACACGATCTTCGTCTCGGTTGCGTTCGCGCTCCTGATCTACTTCGTCCTCTGGCACACGACCGTCGGGTACGAGGTTCGCGCCGCCGGACTGAATCCGACCGCCGCCCGCTACGGCGGGATTCGCAACAAGCGCACGATGTTCCTGAGCTTCATCCTCGGCGGAATCGCGGCCGGACTCGCCGGCGCGACGATTACGATGGGCCAACCCCCGACCTACGCGATCTACGGCGGCGCGGCGATGCCTCAGCTGACGAACGTCGGATTCGACGGCATGGCCGTCGCAATGGTCGGGCGGAATCACCCAATCGGAATCATCATCGCCGCCGTCTTCTTCGGCGGACTGAACGCCGGCGGCCGGGTGATGCAGTTCTACGGGTCGAATCCGGTGCCGCTCGAACTCGTCCGCGTCGTGATGGGAGCGATCGTGCTCGCGATGTCGATCCCCGAGCTCATCCGCATCTTCCCGTCCGTCAAGAAGCAGGGGCAGGAGCTCGTCGGGCTCTTCCGTCGACTGACGCGCAAACCCGTCAAGGAGGAACAGGCATGAGTCTGAACGACATCCTCAGTCTGCTGCGCATCTCGCTTCACGCAATGGTTCCGCTGGCCCTGACGGCCGTCGGCGAGATCATCGGAGAGACCGCAGGCCTGTTCAACATCGGACTCGAAGGGATCCTCCTGATGAGTGCGTTCGTCGCCGTTCTCGGCGCCAAAGCCGGAGGCCCCGCCGTCGGTCTTCTCGTCGGCATGGGAACTGGCGCCTTCGTCGGCTTCCTGTTCTCGGTGATCAACACCTACTGGAAGGGAACCCAGATGGTGACGGGAATCGGGATCAACCTGTTCGCGATGGGGTTCGTCGCATTCGGACTGATCCAGCTCGGCGCCCCCGGCTTCCACGACGTTCCGAAGGCGGCCGAACTCGCCAAGCTGCGAACGCCGATGGGCGCGATGAGCCCACTGATCCTCGTCGCACTCGTCCTCCCGTTCATCGTCTTCTGGTTCCTCAAGCGGACGCGGGCCGGCCTGATGCTGAAGGCGGCTGGAGAGGCCCCGGAGGCGGCCGACGTCGCCGGGATCAACATCAACCGGATCCGCCTCTACGCGACGACGTTCGGCGGACTCCTCGCCGGTCTCGGTGGCGCGTACATGAGCGTCGCCTGGATGGGCCTGGTCACCAAGGACCTCTCCGCCGGTCGCGGGTTCATCTCGCTCGCCTGCGTCGTCTTCAGCGGTCTCAACCCGCTTCTCGCGCTCCTGGCTGCCTTCATCTTCGGGCTCTTCCAAGGGCTCGCCGAGTGGGTGAAGACGCTCCCGTCGAAGCCGATTCCGGCGCAATTCGTGTCGATGCTGCCGTACATCATCACACTGCTCGTCGTCTCCGGCGCGATCGGACGCGTGCGATTCCCGAAATCCCTGGGAGAGCCGTACAAGCGGGAGTAGGAGTGCTTTGACTACGGACGCTATAGATCCTATGATGGCGTCATGAGGATCACATTGGGGCGCGAGGTGGTAGGCGCCCTCGGAGGTTTCAGTGCGTCACAGGAGGTGCACCATGCGTAGGTTGTTGGCTCTGGCGCTCGTTGCCGTCATGGCTCTCGGCGTCATCGGTTTTGCTCAGCCCGGTTCCAGCCCGGACGAGCCGATCTACATGCTGCTGGTTCCGTCGACCGAGGGTGCAACGGTCGAGGAAGTCGGCCAAGCGATCGCCGAGGCGATCTACGATCTTACGGGCCTCTACGTCGTCGCCAGCCTGCAGGCGGACTACACGGCGATGATCGAGGCGTTCGCGGCGTCCGAAGGCGACACGTTCGGGCTTCCGACGACCGACCAGTACATTCGGATCTTCGAGCGAACGGGCGGAAACGTCAGTCCGCGCCTCGGTTCGGTCCGCTACGGGTATGCGTGGTACTACGCCAGCCTGTACGCCCGCCGCGACAGCGGGATCAAGGGTCTCGAAGACCTCAACGGAAAGGTCTGGATCTACAACGACACCGGCTCCACGTCCGGCTACGTCTTCCCGAACATGATCTTCGAGCGGATGGGGATCGAGTTCGCCGGCGTCGTCACCTCGGGCGGCCACACCAACTCGATGGTCGCGCTGGTCGAAGGCCAGGGCGACTTCTGCACCGGCTACGGCTCGGCGCCCGGCGCCCCCGAGGGCTGGTCCGGCGATCGGTGGGAGTTCGGCGACGACCCGGAGATGTGGCTGTGGGACCGCTGGAACGAGGCTCTGTTCCGCCCCGAGTTCCGCGGCACCTGCTTCGACCTCCGCCGCGCCGTCCGGAGTACCTACGACTTCGACACGGTCCTGACCGACATCGGCGTCATCTACAACATCGGCCCGATCCCGAACGACTGTCTGGCATTCGGCCCGGACTTCCCGGTCGACATCGCCGACCAAGTCGTCGAAGCGATCAAGACCCACATCGCCACCGAAGAAGGCGCGGCGCTGTGGGGCGACGAGAACTTCTACGAGTGGACGGCGGTCGCCGACATCGACGACTCCTTCTACGACGGATACCGCGAGATCCTCGGACTTCCGATCCCGGATCGGGACTAGGCAGGTCGAGGCGGCAACCTGAATCTGAGACGCGGGAGGGGCCTTCCCTCCCGCGTCTTTCTACGAAGGAGACGCGCTGGCCCATGGATGACTTCATTCGTGTCGACCACCTGACGAAGATCTACGAACGCGGTGAAGTTCTCGCCCTCGACGACATCAGCTTCACCGTGAAGCGGGGCGAATTCCTCGTTCTGTTGGGCCTGTCCGGCTCCGGGAAGTCGACCCTCTTGCGCTGCATCAACCGGCTGATCGAGCCGACAGCCGGGACGATCACGTTCGACGGCGAGGACGTCACCAAGGCCTCGGCCCGTCAGCTCCGACACCTGCGGCGCCGAATGGCGATGATCTTCCAGCAGTTCAACCTGGTGAAGCGATCGTCGGTCCTAACGAACACCGTCTCCGGCCGGCTCGGATACATGAACCCGGCGGCCTCGGCGATCCACAAGTTCACCAAGCAGGACACCGACGACGCGATCGCCTGCCTCGAACGGGTCGGGATCCCCGAACAGGCGTACAAGCGCGCTGACGAGCTCTCGGGAGGACAGCAACAGCGGGTGGGGATCGCCCGCGCGCTGATGCAGAAGCCGGACCTGTTGATGGCCGACGAGCCGGTCTCCGCCCTCGATCCGGCCACGTCGCACTCGATCATGCAGTACCTCGAGCTGATGAACAAAGAGGACGGCGTGACCGTCATCGCCAGCCTGCACTTCCTGTCGCTCGCTCGGCGATACGGGACGCGGATCCTCGCCCTGAAGGACGGGAAGATCGTCTTCGAAGGCTCCCCGGCCGAGATCGACGCGACGAAGTTCAAGGAGATTTACGGGGAGGAGGCGGAGGAAGTTGAGGTCCGCTAGTCGGCACTCGCCGTGGGTGCGCCTCGCCGAGCTCCGCCCCCGGATCTCCGCCTTCCTGCTCGATTGGGCCTCGTGGGGGTACATCGCCTACGCGGTGATGTACCTGTTGAACAAGTATTGGTACGTCCGCCACGTCAACTTCTACGGCCGGCTGACGCTGCCCGCGTGGGGCTGGCCCGTCGTCATCCTGGCGACACTCGAGCTGGCACTCCTGACGCACGCGTTCGCCCGGACAATCGGGATGAGCCTGTTCGGCGTTCGCCTCCTCGGCCCGGACCTCCGTCCGATCCCGATCCGTCAGCGACTTCGCCGCTACGTCGCAATGCACGCGAAGCTCCTCCTCCAGCCGATCGCCCTGTTCACCGATCGCCCGCTCGGGCAGCTTCTTCACGACGGGGAGAAGACGGGGACGATGTGCCGCGTCGCCAAGGTCAAAGACGAGATGCCTCCCGAGCGACCGCGGAAGTGGTGGCAGACGTACCGAGGGCTGTTCACTGCGGGACTCCTCGGTCTGACGTTCTGGCTCGGATGGAAGATCACGTCGATCAACCTCGGGATGCTCGTCGAACGGATCGGCAAGTCGGGCCACATCTGGCGCGACCTGTTCACACCACAGTTCACCTATCTGACGACGAACGTGATCGACGGACGGACATTCTCCATCGTCCACTACATGATGGAGACGATCTTCATGGCGTTCTTCGCGACGATCACCGGGGCGATCGTCGCCTTTCCGTTGAGCTTCCTCGGCGCGCGGAACATCATGGGATTCAGCGCGGTCGGATGGCTGATCTATACGATCATGCGCTTCCTGTTCAACATCTTCCGATCGATCGAGTCGATCCTGATGGCGGTCATGTTCGCCGTCTGGGTCGGGTTCGGGAACCCGTTCGCCGGAGCGCTTGCCCTCTTCCTCCACACGATCGCCGCCCTCGGCAAGCTCTACTCCGAGCAGGTCGAAGCGGTCGATCCGGGCCCGCTCGAGGCGATCGCGGCGACCGGGGCGAAACGATGGCAGGTCGTCGCCTACGGCGTCATCCCGCAGATCATCCCGTCGTATCTGGCGTTCACCCTCTACCGATGGGACATCAACATCCGGATGGCAACCGTCATCGCGCTGGTCGGTGGCGGCGGGATCGGGACGCTTCTGTTCTACTTCAAGAACGAGGTCGGACGGCTTGAGAACGCCTGGAACCTGGTTGGCGCCGTCATCGTGTCGATCGTCGTCGTCGTCTGGCTCCTCGACTACATCAGCGCCCGCGTGCGCGAGAAGATCGGATAACCGATGGAACCGACGTATCACGCAGGATTCGTGACCCAGAAGCCGAACTGGCGGAAGGCGTTTCGGCAGTACAGCAAGGACCTGAGCGTCCTCGCGACCGACCTCTTCGTCGTCCTCGCACTCTGGGGACTCTGCTCGTTCGTCTGGAACCACTTCGCCCACGGAACGCGCGACTTCCTCTCGCTTCCGTGGTGGATCGTGGTCGTCATCTGTGTCGAACTCGCGTTCGTGTGGTCATCGTTCGGAACGAGTCCCGGCTTGCGCCTTCTCCGTCGACGGTTGGTGAGTGAAGCGGGACGACGGGCGGTCTTCCCGCGCCGAATCCTGCGCACAGCGGCCCTCCACCTTCAGCCCCTCCTCGCGCTGGAGGTGCTGATCCGAGCGAAGTACACCCCGAGGCACGATCGGATCACCGGATTCAGAGTCCTCTCCGAGACCGAGCTGGCACAGGCTCGTGCCCCCTGGTATCGGAGCTCTTCGTCCCTCGCGATCGTTCTGCTCGGCCTGGCGATGTTCCTCGTCTCGGCACTGTTCACCCAGGTCGACCTCGTGAAGCTGTTCACCAACGCGGGCGCCACCGCGGAGATCTGGGACCGCATCTTCCATCCGGACTGGTCGATCCTCGGTCTCGGCGTGCGCCTGCTGATCGTGACGCTGTACATGGCGTTCATGGCGACCCTGTTCGGCGTGCTCGCCGCCGTCCCGTTGAGCTTCCTTGCGGCGCGCAACCTGGCGCGCGGCGTCGTTGGCCGCTCGATCTACACCGTGTTGCGCGTGATCTTGAGCATCATCCGGTCGATCGAGCCGATCATCTGGGCGATCATCTTCGTCGTCTGGGTGCGAACCGGCGCGGCAGCGTTCGCCGGGATGCTCGCCCTCCTCGTTCACTCGATCGCCGATCTGACCAAGCTCTACTCGGAGCGACTCGAGTCGATCGACCCGGGCCCGGTCGAGGCGATCCGCGCCACGGGTGCCGGCCGCCTGCAGGTGATCCTCTACGGGATCGTGCCGCAGATCGTCAATCCGTACCTGTCATTCACGATCTATCGTTGGGACATCAACGTCCGCATGGCGACGATCATCGGCCTGGTCGGCGGCGGCGGGATCGGTCAGCGGCTGATCCAGCTGACACGAAACTGGGTCTGGGATCAGGCGATCGTCCTGATGCTCCTGATCATGATCGCCGTCTGGGTGATGGACTACAGCTCGTCGCGCCTGCGGGCGCGGCTCAACTAGGCGCCGTCAGAGCATGCTACAGCGCTTCGAGGTACGCCTGGATCTCCTCGAGGCCGTAGGTCGTCTTCATCACCTTGTAGTCCTCGAGCCACGCGTCCTTGATCGTGTCGTCGCGGCGGATTTCGACGTCGGTGATCCCGAAGGCGCTCATCATCTTCTGCGCCTCCTCCTCGATCTGCCGATCCTTCACGCGAAACAGGAACCGAGGAATGCTCATGTGGCACCTCCCGAACCTCCGGAGTATAGCCGCCGGAAGAAGGTCCATCGACTCGCGCGAGAGCAGCGGCTCAGTCCCGCGCGCGTCGACCGCCGATCGGCACCGGTTCGCACGTTTGAACGGGACGTAGACCAGGTCTAGAATCGATCCACCATGAACATGGTCGACATCATTCGCGGCAAGCGAGACGGCCGGGCGCTCGATCGAGCGGAGATCGAGCATTGGATCGCGGGAACGGTCGACGGATCCGTGCCCGACTACCAGTCGTCCGCCCTCCTGATGGCGATCCGACTTCAGGGAATGAACGACGAAGAGGCGGCGATCCTGACTGACACGATGGCTCGATCCGGATCGACGTTCACCCCGGAGGATCTCGGCGGATTCACCGTCGACAAGCACTCGACCGGCGGCGTCGGCGATACGACGACGCTCGTCCTGATCCCGCTCCTCGCTGCCGCCGGCCTCACGATCGGCAAGCTCTCCGGCCGCGCCCTCGGCCACACCGGAGGCACGATCGACAAGCTCGAGTCGATCCCCGGCTTCCACACCGACCTCTCGCGGACCGCCTTCCTCGACCAGGTTCAGCGGATCGGGTTCGCGCTCGCCGATCACACCGAGGACATGGTCCCGGCCGATCGGATCCTCTACGAGCTCCGCGATGTCACCGCGACCGTCGACTCGCTCCCGCTGATCGTCGCGTCGATCATGTCGAAGAAGATCGCCGGCGGCGCCCGAGGGATCGTGATCGACGTCAAGACCGGCGCAGGTGCGTTCCTTCCCGAAATCGAGGCGTCGCGGCAACTCGCCCATGCGCTGGTCGCGATCGGCGCCAAGCTCGGCCGGAAGATGGCGGCGCTGATCACCGATATGTCGCAACCGCTCGGTCGGATGGTCGGAAACGCCCTCGAGGTCCGAGAGGCGATCGACACCCTCCGCGGAAAGGGCCCGGACGACCTCGCCGCCCTCTGCTGCGAGCTCGGCGCCGAGCTCGTCCTGTTCGCCGGCGAGACCGAGGATCGCGACGCCGCGCTCGACCGCCTTCGTCGAGCCCTCGCCGACGGTTCCGCACTCGAACGATTCCGCGCACTGATCGTCGCCCAGGGCGGCGACCCGGCCGTCCTCGACGATCCGTCCCTCCTGCCGAGCGCCGACCGGCAGGTGGAGGCTCGGGCGGCGCGCGGCGGCACGGTCGAGCGCCTCGACGCCCTCGCGGTCGGACGCGCGGCAAACCTTCTCGGCGCCGGGCGAACGACCGTCGACGACGCGATCGACCCCGCGGTCGGCGTGGAGGTGTTGAAGAAGGTCGGGGATACCGTCACCGCCGGCGAGCCGGTCGCGCTCCTGCACGTGACGAGGGAGGAGCCGGTCGACGAGGCCCGTTCGATGGTCGAGAACGCGTACGCGATCGACGAAGCGGGTGCTTCGCACACACCGCCGCCACTCGTCGTCGAGCGCGTGATCGCCTGAGGGGCTACGACTCGGACTCGAACGCCTCCGGGAGGAGTTCGCGGATCGTCGTCCGCTTGAAGCTCCCGTCGAGACTCCCCATCAGGACCTCTAGGTCCGGCGCGTGCTCGATCATCACTTGACGGCAGACGCCGCACGGCTGGCAGTACGGCCGATCGCAGGTGACCGCGATCTTGACGAAGTCGCGATGCCCTTCGGAGATCGCCTTGAACATCGCCGTTCGCTCGGCACAGATCGTCGGCCCGAACGACGCATTCTCGATGTTCACCCCGGTGAAGACCGTCCCGTCGGCACAGAGGAGGGCCGCACCGACCTTGAATCCCGAGTACGGCGCGTACGCCCGCTCCCGAACCTCGTTCGCCCGCTTCATCAGCTCTCGATCGTCCATCAGAACCGAATCACCATCCCTAGGCTTCCGCCGATCCCGCCGACGCCGATCCCCCACCAGCCGGACGCCGCGGTGATCGGAAGGATGAAGTGCGCCGTCGCCCCGATGCGGAGAAACGGCGGGCCGACCTCGATTCCGACCGACGCGTGGACGCCGAATGTCGACCACGTCAGCCCGTCGAGATGGAGCGCGCCGACGACGCCCGCCGCGGCCGCGTCATACTCGGGGGGCACGTCGACCGTCACACTCGGCGTGATCTCACCGCGAGCGAGGTGCACGCCGAGGGCGAGATCGAGCGCGGCAACGAGGAGTTCGAATCGCTTCGTCACCTCGGTCCGCGCCATCCAACTCGCGAACGAGACGTCCGCTTCGAGGGACCCGACGAAGTCGCCCGCGTCGATCTCGACGTCGACGATCGGTTCGGGAATCGAGACCCCGGCGAGTTCGGCGATCCCACGAACGAACCCGTCGGTCAGGAATCCACCGGCGACCCGGACCCCGTCGATCACGAGGAGCGGAAGCGAGATCTCGACCGCTCCGCCGAGGAGTGGAACGGGAACGACCGTCGGCGCGTCGTCGAGCGCGTCGTTCAGCTCGTCGAGCGCGTCGTCGAACTGCTCACGAACCTCTGCGCGCTCCCCCGGCGGCAGGCCGAAGTCGGCGAACGCACCGTCGAGGACGTCGAACGCACCCTCGACAGCGATCGGAACGTTGGCGTAGGCGTCGGCGAGGTCGACCGTGTAGCCGAGCAGACCGAACGAGAAGCCTCCCGCGCAAGCAGGGAGGACGGCGAGCAGGATCGCACAGCACACGATCCCCGCGCCGACCGCCCGTCGCGTCATCGTCGGTCCCAGCCCTCCCACTCGCGCGCCTTCAACTCGGCGCGCTTGATCTTCCCGCTCGTCGTCTTGGGAAGCTCGCTCACATAGTCGATCGCCCGCGGATACTTGTACGGCGCGGTGACGTTCTTGACGTGGTCCTGTAGCTCCTTCGTCAGCTCGTCCGACGGCGCGTACCCGTCGGCAAGGAGGATGAAGGCCTTGACGATCTCACCGCGGTCGCGGTGCGGCGCGGCGACCGCCGCCGCTTCGACGACGGCCGGATGGCTGACCAACGCGTCCTCGACCTCGAACGGCCCGATCCGGTAGCCGGAGGTGAGGATGACGTCGTCGGCCCGTCCCTCGAAGAACAGGTATCCGTCCTCGTCCATCCGCGCCAGGTCCTTGGTGCGGTACCAGCCGCCGGAGAACGCCTCGGCGTCGAGTTCGGGCGCGTTCCAGTAGCCGTCGAAGATCGCCGGACTGTCGGGTCGCAGGGCGATCTCGCCGACCTCGCCCTTGGCCACCGGGTTTCCCTCGTCGTCGATCAACACCACGCCCGGTCCCGGAGTCGGCATCCCCATCGCGCCGGGCTTGACCTGCATCCCGGGGAGGTTGCAGACGAGGCACACCGATTCGGTCTGCCCGTAGCCGTCGCGGATCGTGACGCCGAACGCCCGCTTGAACGCCTCGATCGGCTCGACGTTGAGCGGCTCGCCCGCCGACAGCGCGTCCTCGAGCACGATGCCCTCGTTCGACAGGTTGGGAATCTGCGCGAACAGCCGGTACTCGGTCGGCGTGCAGCAGAGCTTGGTGACCTTGTACTTGGCCAACAGCTCGAGGTACCTCGGGCCGTCGAACCGGCCGTTGTACATCACCTGCGTCGCTCCGGAGGTCAGCGAGACGCCGATCGGGCTCCAGTACCACTTCGCCCAGCCGGGCGCGGTGGTGGCCCAGATGATGTCGTCCTCGCCGGCGCCGTACCAGTAGCGGGCGGTGATCCGGTTGTGGCAGTACATCCAGCGATGCTTGTGCACGACCGGTTTCGGGCTGCCGGTGGTCCCGGAGGTGAAGTTGATCGTCATCGGATCGTCGGCGCCGAGGGGCACCTTGGCGACCGTCGGATCGGCGTCCGCGACGAGCTCGCTGAACAGGAGCCACCCGTCGCGCGGTTCGTCGGTGCCGATCAGGATGAACGTTTCGAGCGGGGAGTCGCCGCGCGCCGCCTCGACGGTCTCCGCCGTCGATACGTCGGCGACGATCACCTTGGCGCCGCTGACTTGGGCGCGGTAGACGATCTCCTTCGGCTTGAGCATCTCCGAACTCGGAACCGCCACCCCGCCGGCGACGAACGTCCCGAGCTGCGCCATGTGCGCCTCGGGAAGTCGGGGAAGGATGTGGATCACGGGGTCCCGCTTCCTTACGCCGAGGCCGATCAGCGCGCTGCCGAACCGACGGGTCCCCTCGACGAGCTCACGGTACGTGACCCGCCGCTCGTTCCCGTCACCGTCCTCCCACAGAACGGCGATCTTGTCCGGGGACCGGCGCGCGTGTTCCTCCACAACGGAGACGATGTTGTAGTCGGTCGGGATCTCCCACCGGAAGTCCCGGAGTTCCTTCTGATAGGACGACGTGTCGTACCGCATCGATTCGAATCTCCTTACAGGGTGGGTTTTGCCTCGCAGCACCGCATCATATAGCATATCCGCCACCCCTCGCCAGGCCGAAAGGAACCGCATGAAAGCCTACGCCGTCGTGAAGCCGACCGCTGCCAAGCGCCTGATCGCCAAGGGAGTCGCCGCACACCCGATCGTCGAACGAGCCCTTCGAGAAGGGACGATCGTGATCACCCTCGGAACGACGAACGCGTTCGTCGCCGCTGAGCTGACGGGCGCGCCGGTCGATCACGGAGCGTTCGCGGCGGGCGTGATCGACGGCCGCTGGAATCTGAACGCGCGCATCGGCGAAGCGACCGACATCGTCATCCGAGGCGGAGCGGTGCTGCCGAGCCTGCCCGACGATCTCGTCGACTCCCTCACGGCGGGCGACGTCGTGATCAAGGGGGGCAACGCGCTTGACCCGTTCGGCGCCGTCGGGGTGCTGATGGCCGCTCCGAACGGCGGAACAGTCGGCCGGTACGTGCCGACCGCGCTCGCGCGCGGCGTCGACATCGTCATCCCGATCAGCGTCGCGAAGTCGGTGCATACATCGATCGTCGACCTTGCCCCCGAACTTGGGAGCGGACGGATGACCCTCGGAGACGGATTCCCGTGCGGCCTCTTCCCGCTTCCCGGCCTTCCGATCACCGAGATCGAGGCGCTCGAGATGCTGTTCTCGGTTCGCGCGACGCACGTCGCCTCGGGCGGAATCGGCCCGGGGAAGGGAACAATCTCCCTCGTCCTCGACGGCGAGGACGACGACGTCTCCAAGGCGTACGCCCTCCTGACTCAGCTCGCCGACGAGCCGGAGCCGACGGTTCAGGGACGTCCGTGACCGACGCGTTTCGCACCGCGTCCGAGCCGGCGTCGGCCCGGATCACGCGATCGAAATCCCGGTTCCTCGCGCACGTCGTTCCCGTCTCGTCGCACGACGAAGTCGACGCGGAGCTCGCTCGCCTGCGCAAGGCCTTTCACGACGCAACCCACGTCTGCTCCGCCTATCGTCTGCGCGAGGACACCCCACCTCTCGAAGGCGCCGACGATGCGGGCGAGCCGGCTGGATCGGCAGGAACGCCGATTCTCCGCCAGATCGAGAAGGCTGACCTGTACGAAGTTCTCATCGCCGTCGTCCGCTACTTCGGCGGCGTGAAGCTCGGCATCGGCGGGTTGATTCGCGCGTACTCCGACGCGGCCTGTGCGGGAATCGACGCGGCGACGACCGTCGTGCGCCGCGTCGAGGTCGACATCCGCGTCAGGTTTCCCCCCGAAGTCACTTCGGGGGTGATGGGCACGATCCACCGGCATCGGGCGAAGGTTCGACACATCGAGTACGATCCTTCGGGGATCGCGCTCGTCGCTCTCCCGCCAAGCCGGATCGACGCGTTTCTTGACGCCCTCCAGGAGGCGACCGGCGCGCGCGCGACTGCGGAGGTTCGATCGTGATCGATTCGATTCATGGCGAGGTCGTCCGCGTAGGAGAAGACCAGGTCGTCCTCGACACGGGCGGAATCGCCTACGCCGCGGCGTGTCCGGTGGGAACGTTGCGCGAGTGCCACGAGGGGCAGTCGATTCTGATCTACATCCACCTCATCGTCCGCGAGGACACGATCCAGCTCTACGGATTCAGCAGCCCGAGCGAGCGCGAGATCTTCCGCCATCTTCTCACCGTCGGCCAGGTCGGACCGAAGCTCGCGATCCAAGTCCTGTCGGACCTTCCGTCCGCGGCGCTGGTCGAAGTGATCTCCGCGAACGATGTGTCGCGGCTGACGGCGATCAAGGGGATCGGACGAAAGACGGCCGAGCGAATCCTCGTCGACCTGCGGGACCGCGTCGGCGCCGTCTCCACCGGCGGAATCGGGGTCCTCCTCACGCCGGACGAGGAGACGGCCCTCCGTGCGCTCACGTCGAAGGCGCTCGGCTTCTCGCCCCGCGAGGCTCGCCAGACGCTCGAGCGGCTTCGCGGCGAGGGCCTGTCCGCACAGGAGCTCGTTCGCCGTGCGCTCGAGCTTCTCGGAAGCGGCCGATGAGGGTCCTCGGAATCGACTACGGGCGGACGCGCATCGGCCTCGCACTGAGCGACGAAGATGCCGTCCTTGCCAGCCCGCTCCCGCCCTACACGTCTCGTGGGAAGGACGAAGCGAAGATCGAGCACCTTGCTCGATTGATCGAACGAAAACACGTGATGCAAGTCGTCGTCGGCCTCCCTCTCCACATGGACGGATCCGCGGGGGAGATGGCCGCCGAGGCGACCGCGTTCGCGGAGCGACTCGGTGCAGAAACGGGCGTTCCGGTTGACCTTCTCGACGAGCGACAGACCACCGCGGAGGCGAACCGGATCCTCCGCGAAGCGCGGGTTCCCCGGAAGAGACGGAAGAACCTCCGCGACGGAATCGCCGCCGTGCAGATCCTGCAGTGCTACCTCGATCGAACCGGATCGGCCACTTGAGCTCATCGCTGCGACCGCGCCAGTTCGACTACGCCTGCTTCTTCTCCTCGCGAACGAGGTACTCGAGGATCGCTTCGACCACGAGGTAGTTCACCGATCGATCCTTGGCGTCGGCGAGCTTGATCAGGCGCTCTACTGGGCGCTCGCCCATCTTGCTCTTCGGTACGTAGATCGAGATCTTGTCCAGCAGTTGCTTGGGCATGCCCCCCCCCTTTGCTAGTCTAACTACTGAATCTATTGTAGCAAGCTTAGTTAGAGATAGCAAACGGCGAGGAAGGCAGTCTCTACGAGGCCGAAGAACTCCCATCCTGAGAGAGAAACGCTTCGACGAACGGGACCAGATCGCCGTCGAGAACGGCGTCAACGTTCCCGGTCTCCGCTCCCGTGCGATGATCCTTGACCATTCGGTACGGATGAAGGACGTACGAGCGGATCTGGCTCCCCCACTCGATCCCCTTCAGTTCCCCCTGCAGCTCCTCGAGGCGATCCGCCTGCTCCTGCCGCAGGATCTCGCCGAGGCGGGCGCGCAAGACGCGCAGGGCTGTCTCCTTGTTCTGATGCTGGCTTCGCTCGTTCTGGCAGGAGACGACGATCCCCGTCGGCTCGTGGGTGATCCGCACCGCGGAGTCGGTGACGTTAACGTGTTGGCCGCCGGCCCCCGAGGCGCGGTACGTGTCGATCCGTAGATCCTTCGGATCGATAGCGAACGTCTCCTCTTCCATCACGGGAACGACGCTGACCGCGGCGAAGGACGTGTGGCGGCGATGAGCCGAGTCGAACGGCGACAGGCGCACGAGCCGATGAACCCCCTTCTCGCTTCGAAGGTTCCCGTAGGCGTAGGTGCCCGCGAACTCCAGCGTCGCGCTACGGATCCCGGCCGTGTCGCCCGGACTCACTTCGAGGAGGGCCGTTCGGAACCCCATTCGCTCCCCGAATCGCCCGTACATCCGCAGGAGCATCTCGGCCCAGTCCTGCGAATCCGTTCCCCCGGCGCCGGCGTTGATCGAGACGTAGCAGTCGCCGGCGTCGTGCTCCCCGGAGAACTCGAGCTCGATTCGGAACCGTCGAAGCTCCTCGCCCAAGCTCGTGAGACGCTTCTCGAGCGATGCGAGCTCCTCTTCGTCTCCCGCTTCGACGGCCATCCCGTGCAGAAGCTCGATCTCCTCGACCTCCCCCGAGACAGCCGCAAGCCTCTTCTGAACCGATCGGGTTCGCTCTAGCTCCTTCGCCGCCGCCTCGGCTCGGCGTCGGTCGTCCCAGAACCCGGGAGACGCCATCTCCGACTCCAACGAAGCGACGGTGCGCTCCAGTTCGGTCGGGTCAAAGGTGATCACCGATCCTGGCGAGAACTTGGCGTGCCCGCGTCAGTCGCTCTTCGATCATGCGCCCTCCCGTCGCGTCGGCGCGAGCCTCTCACGGCGCCGCGGGGATCGTTTATAGGGGGCGAGCGAAGAGCGCGCAAGAGCTGCCCGCGCCGACAGACCGGCTTGACATGCCGCGCCATCCCGGATATCACCGAATGCAGGCGACCCACATCCACGAAGGGGAGGTTCCTATGAAAGGCTACTTCGCCATTCTCGCAGCCGTGCCGGGGTTCTTCCTGAGTTCGCTATTCGTCATGCTCTTCTCCCGCGTTCTCGGGCCGATGTTCGGGTTCGACCCCGTGTCGTACCCGACGGCGATGCTGGTGACCATCGCGCTCTGGATCGCCGTGGCCCCACTCGCCGCGACCCGCAGCCGCAAACACTAGTCCGCGCAAGGAGGAACGACAGATGGTCGACGAGACGAAGCGAACAGAGGAATTCGCAGTCAGCGGCGAGAAACTCGTCGCCACGGTGAAGGAGCTCGTCCACCAGGGGAACATCCGGCGAATCCTCGTCAAGAACCGCGACGGGGAGAGTCTGATCGAGATTCCTCTCTCGATCGGCGTCGTCGGGATCCTCCTTCTTCCAACGCTCGCCGCCCTCGGCACAATCGCCGCGCTGGTCACCGAGTGCACCCTGGTCGTCGAGCGATGCGACGAATGAGGGCCTCCGGCTAGCCGTGCCTCGGTTCCTCTGCCGGATTCGGCCGACGCGCCCCGAGATGCTGGAGAATGCCACCCTCGAGGAGGATCGCATCGTCGGGGAGCACTTCGCGTACCTCGGGGGACTCGCCGATCGCGGCGTCGTTCTCCTTGCCGGAAGGACGCTGAACGACGATCCGACCGGGTTCGGCGTCGTCGTGTTCGACGCGGCAACACAGACCGAAGCCGAGAGGATCGTCGCGGCCGACCCGGCCATCCGCGCGGGCGTCTTCGGCGCCGATCTGTTCCCGTTCCGCATCGCCCTCGTCGCCGATCGGATCGCGGCAGAGGAAGACTTGAAGGCGAGCTAGCGAGCCGTCGACCGCTTCGCTACGGGACCGGCGGGCCGGTGTAGTCGACGTTGTCGATCGTCAGACGGATCTGATCGTAGCTGCGCCCGGTCGCCCCGTCGTAGACGATCAGACTGATCGTGACGGTCTCTCCCTTCGGGCGATCGCTCTGCGGTGCATGGAAGACGGGCGACAGGGTATCGGCATCCTCGAGGTACCCCTTGCTCGCCGTCCAGACGAAGCAGGCCGACGCGCACGCCGGGTTGCTGATCGTCCCCCGGAGTTCAAACGACGAGCCCTCGGCGACGTGCTCGGGGAAGTGTCGCACGATGCGCGGCTTCGGCCGCTCGGCCGCCCGAACCGGCGTCGACTCGTACGGCCACGAGACCATCCAAGCCGACTCGCATCCGTCGCCCGAGCACGGACAGGGCACGACCGTCGCACAGGGATCGGGCGGCGGCACTTCGGTGATGCACGGTGACGCACAAGGCACGTCCGGCGTCGCCGGGCAGGTTGCCTCGATCGGCGGAGCGCACGGATCGACCGGGAAGCAGATCGGGGCAGGGGGACACGGATCGGCCGGACAGACGAGCGGATCCCGCACCGTGAGCACGAACGAGTCGCTCGCCGTGATGCCCCGCCCATCGGTCACGGTCAGTGTTACGAGCACGCAGTCTTCGCAGTCGCACGCAGACGGCGCGGTGAAGATCGGATCTTGGGCCGTCGGATCGTCGAAGAACCCAAGCCCACCCTCGGCCGTCCACCAGTACGCGATCCCGCCCGTCGCCCCCTCGACCGATCCGACGAGCTGCACGGCCTCTCGCTCGCCGACGGTCCGGTCGTCGCCAACGTCGACGCGCAAAGCCGAGTCGACGGGCGCCGGCGGAACGTACGCTCCGCCGGAGACGGGGGATGGCGGAGTCTCGGCGATCGGTTCCTCCGAACCTCCGCCTGCGAGGAGGAGCAAGCCGAGAACGACCGCCACTCCGATCAGGATCCAGGTCGTCGAGTTCATGCAGGGCACCTCCAACCACGATGACGGCGTGGGCGCCTGCGCGCCCGCTTCTCACCGGAATCAGCGTAGCGCGGCGGCGGCCGGACGTTCAAGGCGTTCGTCCCCTTCCCGGCCGTCATCGGAACGCACGATCGGTGATCGGCGCCGTCGGCGGGCAATGCGCACCACCCACGGAGGGCGTCCCGAGATCGGCACTCGGACAGGAACCCGCGACAAACGACGATGGAGCAGCGCGGTGCGCTAGTTGTGCTTGTCGGCGACTGAGGAGGCCGCGGCGCCGCATCGTTGCCTCAGATCAGCGGCGCCGGATGGAGACGTGCTCGCAGCTTGACGATCTACGTGTGTTTGTCCGCAACGGACGATGCCGCGGCGCAGTGTGCTAGGTGTGCTTGTCGGCAACTGAGGAGGCTGCGGCGCCGCATCGTTGCCTCAGATCAGCGGCGCCGGATGGAGACGTGCTCGCAGCTTGACGATCTACGTGTGTTTGTCCGCAACCGACGATGCTGCGGCGCCGCATCGTTGCCTCAGATCAGCGGCGCCGGATGGAGACGTGCTCGCAGCTTGACGATCTACGTGTGTTTGTCCGCAACCGACGATGCGGCGTACGCGTGCGGTTTGATGCGGACGCAGAGGCCGTTGGCGATGATCATCCCAACCACCTCGTCGATCATCCCCTTGGTCTTGCCGTTCTCCCCGATGTCGACGTGAATCTCCAGATTGAACTGGAGGAGCGAGAGGGCGGCGAGGCGTTCGATCAGGTGCTGCGACAACTCGAACGAGAGCCACGCCTCGCGCCAGATCTGCTGGCGAAGCGAGTGCGGCTTCCTCTCCCGCCGGCGAGTCCAGAAGTAGCGCCCCCCTCGACCGACGTGGTGGAGCACGATCGCGCTGACGATGTCGATGCGGTCGAGCGTGGTCGAGGAGTCGGTCCCGATGAGAAGCTCGAACTGCGCCTTTGCGTCCCCGGTCATCTCGCGAACGAGGGTCTCCACGACCTCGTCGAACGTCATTCGGCCGACATGCGGGTTGAAGAACGGCTGCGACAGCATGCCCGATCCTAGCGATTCACGGGCGAACGTTTCAAGCCGTCGGAAGGCGAATCGTGAATCGGGCTCCCCCACCGGGGACGTTCTCCGCCTCGATCGTTCCGTCGTGCGCCTCGACCCACTGCTTGACGATCGCCAGGCCGAGACCCGATCCACCGCCCCGGTTCCGCGCCGGGTCTCCCCGGTAGAATCGCTCGAACAGGTGCGGCAGATCCTCCTCGCGAATCCCCGGGCCAGTGTCCGAGAAGACCAGCTCGATCACGTCACGCACGCGTCGGATGACAACGTGGATCGTTCCGTCGGTCGGCGTGTGACGAAGCGCATTCGAGAGCAGATTGGCAAACACCTGCCGAAGCCTCATCGGGTCGCCGTTCACCGGAGGGATCTTCCGCTCCGCGTCGATCTGGAGTTCTGGAGCTTCCTCCGGCGCGGAGATCGCTGCTTCCGCGACCTGGCGAACGAGCCCCTCCAAGTCGATCGGCTCCTTCTCCAGTCGGAGTTCGCCCGCCTCGGCGAGCGCGAGATCGCGCAGATCGTCGATCAGCCGCCCGAGGTGGAGCGTCTCCTCGTAGATCGGCGCGATCGTTTCGTCGCTCGGATCGTAGACTCCGTCGAGAACGGCTTCCAGCGTTCCCTGGATGATCGTCACCGGCGTTCGGAGCTCGTGGGCGATGTCGGCGGTCATCATCTGGCGCAGAGCCTCCGATCGCTTCAGGTTGTCGACCATCTGATCGAACGACTCGCCGAGCTGGCCAAACTCGTCACGCGACCGGAGTCGGACGGCCTCCGGAAGGTCCCCGTGGGCGACTCGCTCGGTGACGCGCGTCAGTTTCTTGAGCGGAGAGAGGATCTGAAGGATGAGGAAGACGGAGAGCAGCAGGGCGAGGCCGATGGCGATCCCACCGCCGAGGAGGGCCGACTCCTTCGCCGAATCGAGGAACTCCGCCTCGCGCGGATCGAGATCGGGCCCGGCCTCACCGAGGATGAGCGTCCCCACGCGGACCCCGTCGACTTCGATTGGGATGCCGGAGGCGACTTCTTCGTCGTCCAGGTCGCGACCGAACTCCCCCGACTCCGTCGTCAGGAAGATCCGCCCCTCCTCGTTCGCGAGCGAGAACCGCCCGCCGACGACGAGGACCCGACCGGTGTACAGCTCGTCCCCGATCCGAATCGTCGCCTCCCGGTAGAGAAGGTTGTAGACGCCGACCCAGTTGCCGAACTCCTCGTAGTACCAGCCGAGCTGCGACGCGAGCGAGAGCCCGAACAGCTCGCGGTTCTTCTGTCGGTAGTCGTCGAATCGCTGCGTGATCGACCGAGCGGTCAGCAAGTAGACGAGAGCGACCGACAGGAGGATGACGACGGCGAAGGACAGACTGAGCTTGACCGAGAGCGGGATCTGTCGCTTCATCGTCAGGGCTCACGCGCGAAGCGGTAGCCGACGCCGTGAACGGTCAGGATGTGACGTGGCGACTTCGGATCCTCCTCGATCTTCCGGCGCAGGTTCTTGACGTGGGTGTCGATCGTCCGTGCGAAGGAGTCGTACGTGTAACCCTGCACTTCGCGCAGGAGCTGGAGCCGGGTGAAGACCTGGCCCGGGTGCCGAGCGAGGTAGGCGAGCAGATCGAACTCCGTCGGGGTCAGCTCGACGCTCCGGCCAGCGACCGTCAGCTCGCGCGTCTTGAGATCGATCTCCACGTCTCCGGCGACGATCCGTTCGACCTCGGCTCCCTCCCCTTCGTAGCGACGAAGAACGGCGCGGACGCGAGCGACCAGTTCCCTCGGACTGAACGGCTTGACGACGTAATCGTCCGCGCCGAGCTCAAGTCCGACGACGCGGTCGGCCTCGGCCGCCTTCGCCGTCAGCATGATGATCGGTACCGACGACTTGGCGCGAATCGCCCGCGTGACCTCGATCCCACTCTTCTTCGGGAGCATGAGGTCGAGGATGATCAGGTCCGGCCCCTTCTCGTCGAACGCCTGGAGCGCGGAATCCCCGTCGAACGCGGTGTAGGTCTTGAACCCCTCTCGGTCGAGGTAGGCCTTGACCGTCCGAACGATCATCTCTTCGTCGTCGACGATCAGAATCCGTTTCATCGCGGAGGGATTATAGCTCACGTGCCCGCCAGCCAAGAATCCCTTCGCCGGATCTTCCGTAGACGTTCGACCGACTCCGACCATTCGTGCCTCCCACGGGCGATGATTGCCGCTTGATGTGAATCGCGGCCGGATGGGGAGTGAGGATCCTGTGTGATCGTGTACGGCCGATTGTCGAGGCCATCGGCACCGGCTACCATCCGACCGGTGTCACCGCAAGCGCGCGACCGGGAGGTGCGAGCCCATCTCATGAAGCGGATTCAGATCGTCTCGACCGAGCGACACACCGGCAAGAGCCTCCTGTCAGTGGCACTCGGACGGACCGCTCAGGAGCAGGGGGAGACGGTCGCGTACATGAAGCCGATCAGCTTCGAGGTCTCCTACGCGACGGGCGCGCCGATCGATCGCGACGCAGACGCCGTTCGTTCGCTCCTCTCGCTCGATGACGACGTTCACGACATCGCCCCAGTCCCACTCGAGGGACCGTTCTTGCGCGAGGCGATCGAGTCGGGAGACCGCGGCTTCCGGGAGCGAATCGTCGCGGCGTTCGGGCGCATTGCGCACGACCGAGACGTCGTCCTGATCGAGGGGCGAAACGTCCTCGGCCTCGGCGCCGGTGCGGGCCTGAGCGACCTCGACCTCGCCGAGATGCTCGCCACCGACGTTATTCTCCTCACGCGCTACGATGGCGAGGACGCGATCGACCGAATCCTCTGTGCGCTCCGCTTGTTCGAAGATGGGCCCCGGATCCTGGGAGTCGTGCTCAAGGACGTCCCGGCCGACCGGTCGCTGATGATGGTCGAGGAGGTCCTCGTCCCGTTCCTCGCCGATCGCGGCGCCGAGGTCCTGGGGATGATCCCGTACAACCCGAGCCTCCGTTCGGTCGTCGTCGACGAGATCGCCAAACGCCTCGGCGGGCGCGTGGTGAGCACCGTCGGGCTCGAGCGAGAGGTGCGACACTTCGTCGTCGGCGCGCTCGGGCCGGACGCCTCGATGCGCAGCTTCCGCCGGACGCCCGAACTGGCGGTGATCACCGGTGCCGACCGGACGGAGATTCTCGCCTCCGCACTCGACGTGCCCGGGCTCCGTTGCCTGATCCTGACCGGGACCGATCGCCCCGCGCGGGAAATCGTCGATCGCGCGCGTGACCTCGGCGTTCCGGTCATCCTCGCCGGCCAGAACACCCTGGTGACGGCCACCCTCTGCGCGGGAATGCTCGATCGCGTCTGGATCCGACCCGGTCCTCCGCTCGATCGCGCGATCGACTATGTCCGATCGAACATCGATGTCGCGCGGGTCCTGGAGAAGGCGCGGGACGTCTGAAGGTTCTCCCTACGCCGCCTCGACGCGAACGTCGTAGGTGATCTCGGCGACGCCGGCGAGGGTGCTCGCTACCGGGCAGTAGCGAGACAGGGACAGCTCGATCGCCTTCCGGGCATTGGCCTCCGGCACGCCTTCGTCGACGACGTAGGTGAGGTGGATCGTCCGGAACGGCTTCGCGCCTTCCTCCGACCGCTCCCCGTCGACCTCGATCGCGAAGTGGCTCGGCTCAGTCCGCATCTTGCGAAGAATCGCGACGACGTCCATCCCGGTACAGCCCCCGAGCGCGCCGAGAAGGACGTCGATCGGGCGGGCACCGCTGTCGGCCCCTCCGCTCTTCGGCGAGGCATCCATGACGACCTCGTGTCCGTCCTTTCCCTGCGCGACGAAGCGCATGCCGCCTGCGAAATCGACTCTGACCATCGGACCTCCTCGGCCTGAGAATATCGAACCATTTAAATACTTGACAGACGCCCGACACGACGATATCATCCTACGCCGCCGGGAAAACCCGAGCAATTCGCCCTGCGAGGTGAGATGTCCGATGGCAAGAGAAAGGAGCCGGACCGCGGAGTGGGCGGAGGTCTTCTCCGCGCTGGCGAGCGAACCTCGCCTCCAGATCGTCGGCCTTCTCGCGCAGGGGGAGACCCAGTGCCAGGAGATTCTGGAGCGCGTCGGCTTGAGCCAACCGGCGATCTCCTATCACCTCGCCAAGCTCGAGCGCGCCGGCGTTGTCCAGAAGGAACGGCGAGGCACTCGCCACTGCTATCGCTTGAGCGACGATCTGCGTTCGCTCCTACAGTGTCTGATGAAGGAGGACGAATCATGGACCACACGGTAACCGTCTACTCGACCCCGACGTGTTCGTGGTGTCAGGCGGCGAAGGATCACTTCCAGAGCCACGGAATCGCATTCGAGGACGTCGACGTATCGGCCGACATGGAGCGTGCACGGGAGATGATCGAGAAGAGCGGCCAATACGGTGTTCCGGTGATCGACATCGACGGGGAGATCGTCGTCGGGTTCGACCGGGCGCGAATCGACACACTCCTCGGCCTCTCGTAGACGCTCGGCGCTACCGGCGTGCAGCGACGAGCGCCTTCAACGCGTCGACCAGCCCGCTGCCGTACATGTCGTCGGCCCCGGTCGGGCCGAGGTCCTCGGACGTCCGCTCGAGAATCGCGACCGCTTCGGTCGGCGACAGGTCCGGCGCAACCGAGAGGATGAGCGCGAGAACGCCAGTCACGTGCGGAGCGGCGAATGACGTTCCGGAAAGGGTCGACGCCCTCCCGCCCTTCGACAGCGCCGTGATCCCCTCCCCCGGCGCGCAGATGTCGACACCTTCCCCCTGGTTGCTAAATCCGGCGAGGTAGTTGCCTCGCGTCACCGCCGAGACGGCGACGACTGTCTCGAATCGAGCCGGGTACATCACTTCGTTCTCTCCCTCGTTTCCGGTGATCCCGACCACGATGACGCCCCGTGAGGCCGCCCGCTCGAGGGCCTGTTCAAAATCCCGCGGAGGGCGCGCGTACGAGTAGATGCTGAGGTTGATGAGATCCGCGCCGTTGTCGACCGCGTAGTCGATCGCCTCGGCAAACGTCCGCCAGTCCGATGCCCGGAAGCTGTTCGAGGAGTCGAGAAAGCGAACGTCCATGATCCGGATCCCGGGGGCGACGCCGACGATCGGCAGCTCGCCCGGCCGGGCGGCGAGGATCGACGCGACCACCGTTCCGTGGTGGTGGATCGAAGAGCCACTCAGGGAGTCGGCGTCGCCATCCCGGAAGTCCCACCCGTGGACATCGTCGACGTACCCGTTTCGATCGTCATCGATCCCGTTTCCCGGGATCTCTCCCGGGTTCGTCCACATCGATTCGGCGAGCTGGGCGATGCCTCGATCGATCCCCGAGTCGATCACGGCCACCACGACGTCCTCGCTCCCGTGAGAGATCGCCCACGCCTTCGGCGCCGAAATGCGCTCGAGGCCCCAGTTCACCGGCTGCTGGTAGACCGTGTACAAGCCGTCCCCGGCCGCCTCGATCGGCGGTGCGAGCGGGAGCGCGACCGGAAGGATGCGAAAGCCGAGGGAATTCGTAACGAGCGATCCCGTACCGAGGTCGAGGGCGACCTCGAGCAGATAGATCCCGGTCCGCTGGAACTCCCATCGGCCCTGAACGTGGACCACGGCGGATCCTCCCGCCGCTGCGGAGAACGGATCGACCGGAAGGCGTTCGATCGGTGCCCCGAAGCGATCGAGCAGGCTGACCGTCCCCGAGACGCGCGGGAGGGCGACCGGGTCGCGGTTGGTGAAGCGAAACGAGATCTCGAACGGAACCAGTCCGACGATCTCGATCTCGCGGATCGACCCGCCCGTCCCTGGTGCCGCAGCCGCGAGGCCGAAGAGACTCGCGACGACGAAGAAGATCGCGACAAGACCGATGAGACCGAGGATCCGGCGCAACGTCATCCACCCAGATCGTCGAACGGGCCGATCACCTGTTCGATGACGGCATCGATCGGCGGCGCACCCTCCTCGCTCCAACCAACGTGCGCGATGGAGATCTCGACGGGGAAGCCGAGCTGAGCGGCGACGTCCGGAACAAGCGCCCGCAGCCGTTCGGCGGCAACCGCGGCGCCGGACGGCGGGGTCTCGGGGAGCATCGAGGCGAAGCGATGATCCCCGACGCGATACAGGACGTCGACGTTGCGCAGATTGCCGACGAGGAAGCTCGCAGTGCGGACAAGCGCGCGGTCTCGTTCTTCGCCCGTGCGCGGGTCGAGGCCGCCGACGTCGACCACGAGGACCGACGTCGGGTGCTTGTAGCGCCTCGTCTTGTTCAACTCTCGGTCGAGTTCGGCCTCCAGGTGATCGAGCGTGTACGCGCCGGTCAGCTCGTCGAGGACGACCAGCTTCTTCAGCTCTTGTTCGTGCCCGTGGATGACCTTGGTCATCAGGTTGAACCCGTCGATCAGCCGGCTCACCTCGTCGCGCTGTTTCGTCCCCGGAATCCTCCGGAACGGAACGGCGACCTCGACGTCGTACTTCCGATCGGAGACCGCGCCCATCGCTACCGCCAACCGTCCGACCGGGCGGCTCACGAGCGCGCTCAAGACGAGGTAGAGGAAGCCGCCGAGCAGGAGAGAACCGACGATCGTCGCCGCGCCGAATCGCCACGACAGCTGAGAAACGTAGCGAGCCTGCTCGGCGAGCGACATGTCAACGGCGACGACGCCGACCGTATCGGGACCGGAGAAGAGCGGGTGGTACGCCCTCAGCGTCGAGACGCCGCCGATCGTCGTCGACTCGATGTGTACGCCGCGCAAGACGCCGAACAGATCCTGCTCCTCTTCGGTGGCGAGGGCGCCGACGCGCGTCGGATCGGTGCTCGCCACGACGAGGAATCCCCGCGCACTCACGCCGATCGCCGTGATTCCGACGACCGACTCGTACCGCTCGAGGAGTCGATCGATGTCGGCGTCGAGCTCGTCCGAGTAGTACAGGATGTAGTCTTTCTCCTGAATCGACTTCGAAATCACCGAAGCGACGCTCCGTGCGCGCTGCTCGTAGATCGCGGTGATCGACGCTCGGAGCGAGACGAACGCGAACCAGTAGAGGGCGCCGACGACGAGGATCACGATCGCGAGAACCACGACGAGGAGCTTCACGCGCAGGCTCGTTCCGTAGCGGGTCCACGACCGAATGCGCCGCAGTCGGGAGGGGCCGCGGTCGGGCCCGGAGACGATACCGTCCGTCGAATCCATCTTGTCTCCTTTTCTACTCACGCGGGTTCGCAGCGCTCAAGAACGCGCGCGCTACGGTCTCGGGGTCTTCGCCGAGGAGCCGGACGCGGCTGTTCAGGGCGTGGAGCGCTTCGGTCGTCAGATTCGACGCCAGCGCGGACAGAATCGCGTCGATTCCGGGATGCCGCGCGGACAGATCGGCGAGGAGGACGACCGCGTGCGGAGGTCCCTCGAGGACCCCTGCGTCGTCGGTCAGGCGCGGGAAGCCCGCCAGCGTGAGCGTCTCTTCCAGCCCCTCGAGGAGCGCCACGTCGGCCGCGCCGAGCCGGACCATCGCCTCCGCCTCGCCGAGGTCCCTCGCCCACGTGATGCCTCCGACGGCACCCTCCAACGCGTAGGCTGCGAGGAACGACGAGAACCGATCCCGTCCGAACGACGCCGGCGCAGCGAATCGAATCGACTCGCCCGACGCGTGGACGAGCTCGGAGAGCGCAGACAACGACGGGATCTCCATCCGGTCGACGAGCGCAGCGGTCGCCACCGCAACCCACCCCTCACGGATCGGCATCGTCACCGCGCGCGTCTCTTGGTCATCGAGCGCGACGGCCGCTTCCGTCCCCCACCAGACCGCGTCGACGTCACGCGCGTGGAGCGCCTCGACGGCCCGCTCGCCGCCCTCGATCCCGACCAAGTCGATGACCCGATACCCGGCCGCCTCCAGCGACAGCTGAAGAATCCGGCCGAGGATCACGCGCGCGCCATCGCGCTCGCATCCGACGGCGATCGTGCCCTTCCACGCCGACTCCCGCAGGAGGACGCGCCCTTCGGTTGCCGCACCCTCCGGATCCGTCCACCAGTTGCCGGCCGCGTAGACCGGGACGTCCGTCTCGTTCGAGATGTCGGTCTCGTTGTCCGCGAACGTGTTGCCCGCGAGCACGGGCGTCGACGCCTCGCCGTCGGGCGGAGCGGCCGCGATGCCCAGCGCACCAAGTCGACTCGCCGTCTCCTCGTCGGTCGACGCAACCGCGAGCCCCACGCCGTTTCCCTCGAGCCGGTTCCCCTCGATCCGAACCGCGGGGCCCGGCCGGATCAGGAGGAGTCCTACGTCGCACGCCGAGAAGCGATTCGCGGAAACCAGCTCGCGGTCTCCGCCGACGAGGAGGATCCCGAACCCACCTCCCTCAACCACATTCTCCGTCAACGCCGTCGACGACGTACCGACCGAGAGCGCAATCCCGCCAGCCGTCTGCCGCTCGCACCGGTTGCGTACGAGCACGCTCTCCGTCGCGCCGACCAACGCGATCCCGACCGGGGTGTCGATGACGCCGTTGTCGAGGAGGCGGTTTCCGCGGCCGCCCTCGAGCGCGATTCCGATGCCGTCGATCTGCTCGACCGCGTTGCGCAGAATCCGGTTCCCGTCCGACGCGATCAGGGTGATCCCGCCGCCGCTCGCGGTCCACCGGTTCTCCGAGATCAGATTCCGATCGCTCGCATCGACGCGAATCCCGTTCTCGCCGGACGCCGTGACCTCGTTGTACGAGATCGCGTTCTCGTGGCTCTGCGCGAGGAGGATGCCGTCGGCGCCCGACTCGACGATGCGGCTCTCGAGAACGCGGTTCTGAGCCGACTGCCGAAGCGACAGGCCGATCGTCGTCGATCGCTCGACGGTGCAGCGCCAGACGGTGACCCCGGTGACGGCGTCGAGCGCGATGCCGACGGCGGACCCGGCGATGTCGCTCTCCTCGAGACGGTTCCCGGCCGACCCGCGGATCGAGATCCCGGCCTCCGAACACCCCTCGATCGTGCCATCGCGGATCGCGTTCTCGGACGAGGCTTGCTCGACGGCGATGCCGATTCCTGCTCGACCCACCGTGACGGCCTCGATCATGTTCCCATTCGACTGGAGGAGGCGCAGGCCGACTTCGGCGGGATCCCGAATCTCGAGGTTCTCGATCCGATTCCGATCGGCGGAGACGAGTTCGACGCCGACGCGCCCGCCGTCGATCGCGACGTCGCGGACGACGCAACGCCGCGCACCCGACAATTGGATTCCGACCGGAGCGGCGTCGACGGTCAGACCCTCGAGCCGGCAGTCGTCCGCGCTCACGCGGACCCCGAGGCTCCCGGCGGTGATCGCGAGATTCTCGATAGTGACTCCGTCCGCCTCGATCGCGATCGCCGGTTCTTCCCCGATCCCGTCGAGCGCCACCCCGCAGCACGCCCCGGACAGCGTCACCCCCGGCACGTCGAGGACGATCGGCCCCGGGTACGCATCGGCCCCTCGCTGCAGCACGATCGTCGACCCTTCGGACGCTCGCTCGAGCGCCTCGCCGAGGGTGGGAACGTCGCGCGGAACAACGATCGCGCCCTCAGGCAGCGCGGAGGATCCGACGAAGTGGACGACGAGAAACGAACCGGCGCCGGCAACCACGGCGAGCATCACGAGCCACCACCATCGGGAGCGCCAGTTCATGAGACCACTCTAGCACACCCGCTCGCAGCCCGTCCACGCGAGGCAATGGAAAACCGTGGAGCCTACTGGGGATTCGCGAAAGCCGTGACTACGCCGAGGCGAGCGACGCGAGCACCTCATCGAGCGGCTTCGGGCGGCCGATGTGGAAGCCCTGGGCGCAGTCGACGCCGATCGCGCGCAGGATCTCGAGCGTCTCGGCGTCCTCGACGAACTCGGCGATCGTCTGCTTTCCAAGTCCGCCGGCGAGGTGAACCATCGCCATCACCAGGTGCTTGTCGACCGGATCCTTGGAGAGGTTCCGGACGAAGCTCCCGTCGATCTTCAGGTAGTCGACGTCGAGGTTCTTCAGCTGGTAGAACGATGAGAAGCCCATCCCGAAGTCGTCGAGCGCGAACTCGCACCCTTGGGATCGGACCGTGCGCAGGAAGTCCTTGGCGACGTGGATGTTGTAGATCGCGGCGGTCTCGGTCACTTCCATCACCAGCCGGACCGGGCCGATGACATCAAGCGCCGGCATGTCGGCAATCATCGTGAGGAACTCCTGGTCGGTCATCGACCGGGGCGAGAGGTTGATCGCGAATGAAAGCTCCTTCTCGCGAACCGCATCCCGAGACAGGATCTCCGTCGTCTTCCGTAGCACCCAACGATCGATGTCACCACTCAGGCCAAACTGGTCGGCGATGTCGAGAAACGCGCCGGGCGGGATGACCCCACCGTCTCGATCGAGGAGTCGGAGGAGGATCTCGTACCGCACGATCTTGTCGGTCGTGAGATCGAGGATCGGTTGGGCGTAGAGGACGAACCCGTCGGTCTCCAGCGCCTCGCGAAGGATGCGCAGCCAATCGATCCGCTGCTCCGGCGCCTCGAGCGCGCCCTCGTCGGGCGAGTACGTGCAGACCCGATTCCGTCCCTGCTCCTTCGCGCGATACATCGCCATGTCCGCCTGCATGAGGAGCTCGGTCGCGTGGACGCCGTGCTCCGGGAAGAGGACGATCCCCATGCTCGCCGTCGTCCGAATCGACTGGCCTTGGATCACCGCCGTGTGCTGACGGATCGCATCGAGGAGGCGTGTCGCCGCGATCTGAGCCTGCCCCGAGTCCACGTTCGGATAGAGGATGGCGAACTCGTCGCCGCCGAGCCGGGCGAGGACGTCCGACTCGCGCACGGTCGCCTTCATCCGGTGCGCGAGGCTGGCGAGAAGCTCGTCACCCGCCTTGTGGCCGAGCCCGTCGTTGATCTCCTTGAACCCGTCGAGGTCCATCCACAGCAGCGCACCGTAGCCCGAGTACCGCTTGATCCGCGCCAGGTGCCGTTCGAGGATCTCGTTGAACTCGCGGCGGTTGTGGAGACCGGTCAGCGGATCGTGCGTCGCCAGGTGCAGGAGCTGTTCCTCCTGGCGCTTCAGGTGGGAGATGTCGGTCAGAATCCCCTCTCGATACGCAGGACTCCCCTCTTCGTCCCGCACGATGCGCGCGTTGAGGATCGCCTCGACCTGCGGACCGTCCTTCCCCTTCAGGGTCAGTTCGAGACCGTCGATCCGCGTCTCGTCCCGCAGGCGTCGATCGACGACGACGGCGTCCCGCGCCGACGCGTAATGATCCGTCAGGTTGGTCCGGCAGAGCTCGCCTTCGCTGTCGAAGCCGAGCATCCGCGCCAGCGCGGGGTTGGCGGAGAGAAACTCCCCGTCCTCGGTGCACTGGAAGATCCCGTTCCCGGCGTTGCGGACGAGGCTCGCCAGGCGCGCGCGTGCGCCGTCCCCTCCGTTGCCCCCGTTACCCCTTCGCGCCCCGTTCCCGTCGCGAACGGGCCGCTCGTCTCGAATCGTCTGCTCCACGCGAATCCTCCTGCGATGCTGATTGGCCAGAGTATCCCGTCTCTGCGCTAAGCGAGCCGGACACCCGTCCCGCACGAATCGAACGTACGATCCTCGGTGGAATGATGATAGGCGATCGGTGTCCCGACTACAGGTCCATCAGGAGCTCGACGCCGATTGCCGCCAGCCAGCAGAGGAAGCTCTTCTCGATCTTGGCGTCGTAGAAGTGGAGCGCCTGGGGACCGTGAGCCGTCGTGAACCGTCCGACGTACGCCATGATCTCGCTCCAGTCCTCGGCCGGCATCCCGTCGCGAATCTGCTGTGCCTTGTCGACGCGGAGCATGTCGAGGACCTTCTCGATCGTGAACTCCTGCAGATCGGCCGCCTGGTCGAACGAAACGTCGCGGCCCTCGTCGAGGAGGCTCAACACGCCCTGAACGAACTTCCGTGCGGAACTGCGATACATCTCGAACCCCCTTCGTCGGTGTGCTTCGCTCAACTCTCCCGGCTCGAGCGGTCGACGGACAGGTCAGGGTTCCCCGGCACAGCGGACAGAGATCGCACCAGCGGTGCGACGCGTCGCAGTAGACTCGTGCGGCTGGAGACGAAATGCCCGGAGAGACTGGCATGCACGCAAGCGCATGATGTAGTCGATGTGGTAACACCTAGATCCGAGTACAATCGGAGTCTAGGAACGCTACGGACAAGGTACAATCTCGATCGTCCCGCCGAGACTGGCGGGAGTACAGATATCGCAGGCTGTGAAGGGCAAACCACTCGCGAGAGTGGGACGCAAAGCCGCAGGCCTCCTTCGACGAGGTTGCTGGTTGCCAGCCGTGGAGCGAAGAAGGAGGCCATGGTATGGCAAGTCGATCGACCTCTGGGACACCGGCCGCACAGCGCACACGAAAGCAGAACCGTCCCTCGCTGCATCTCTTGCCGGTAGAGCGGATCCTGGTCGTCGTGGCTGCGCTCCTCCTCAGCCTCGCGTTCGCCTCGTCGGCTGCGGAAACCCTCATCGTAGACGGACACACGTTCGAGTTTCTCGGCGTCGTCTACGACGAAGGCGGAACGTCGACGTGGACGTATCGCGTCACCTCAGGACGAAAGCCGTCTCTCAGCCACTGGGTTCTCGAACTCGATGAGGAACTCGACGCGAGCATCGTCGTGAGCGCTTCCGAGGTCTACGAGGTCAACGAGGATCCGAAGACGGACGTCTACGGCCTCAAGTTCGACGAGGGCTATCGCGACACGGAGTCACGCGAGGTCTCCTTCACCCTCGATGCCTGGTATGACGTGACGGACACGCGGATCGCCATCAAGGCAGGCAAGCGAACGGCGGTCGACGGAACGATCCCCGGCCCCAGCCCTGACGAGATCGAGGGAGGCGGGAACGAACCTCCCGTGGCCGTCGACGATGCCGTCACGGTCGACGAGAACGACTACGTCAACATCGACGTCACCGCGAACGACACCGATCCGGACGGATCGATCGACTCGACCACCGTCGCGATCGTCGGCGCGCCCGCGCGAGGATCGATCGACGTCGATCCGGGAACCGGCGTCGTCACGTACGTTCCCGATCCGAACACGTGCGGGTCCGACCAGTTTGCGTACACGGTTCACGATTTCGACGACGCCGGGTCGAACGAGGCGACCGTGACGATCACGATCGTCTGCAACGAATCGCCGCTCGCGGGCGACGACGCAGCGTCGACCGACGAGAACACGTCGATCGGGATCAACGTCCTCGCCAACGATTTCGATCCGGACGGGACGATCGACCCGTCGACTGTGACGATCGTCTCCCCGCCGGCGGACGGCGAGCTGACCGTCCACCCGACGTCCGGCACCGTCACTTATACTCCTGATCCGGGCGCCTGCGGCGTCGACACCTTCCGCTACACGGTCGACGATGATGACGGCGCCACGTCGTCCGAAGCGACCGTGACGATCGACGTGATGTGCGACGATCCGCCGCTGGCGATCGACGACCTCTACTCGGTTGCGGAAGGGGACACGCTCACCGTCAGACCGGCGGGCATCCTCTCCAACGACGTCACCAGCCCGTGGGAGCCGCTGACGGCGATTCTCGTTGCCGACGTCTCGCACGGGACGCTCTCCCTCGACGTCGACGGATCGTTCACCTACGTCCACGACGGGAGCGAGACGGCGAGCGATTCGTTCACCTACTACGCCACGGACGGGAACGACGACTCCAACGTCGCCACCGTCAGCCTCGTCATCACCCCGACGAACGACGAACCGGCCGCGGCCGACGACGACGCGCGCACCGATGAGGACACACCCGTCGACATCGACGTTCTCGCCAACGACACCGACCCCGACGGCGACCGGCTATCGGTTGACTGGGTCAGCCCGGCGTCGAACGGAACGGTCGTCAACAACGGATCGGACGTCACGTACACCCCCGATCCCGACTTCCACGGAACCGACACGTTCACCTACGGCTCAACCGACGGGCACGGCGGCTCGGCAACCGCGACCGTGACCGTCATCGTCGATCCGATCAACGATCCACCGATCGCCGAGGACGACAGCGCGGGGACCGACGAAGACACACCGGTCACGATCGACGTCCTCCCGAACGACTCGGATCCCGACGGCGACCCGCTCGCAATCCTGTCGGTGACCCAGCCGGCAAACGGCGCGTCGGCGAACCAGGGGGACGACGTCGTCTACACGCCCGCCCCCGACTTCCACGGCGTCGACACGTTTGCCTACACAGTGAGCGACGGGGAGGGCGGCACGTCGACGGCAACCGTCACCGTGACTGTCGATCCGGTCAACGATCCGCCCATCGCTCAGGACGACAGCGCGGGGACCGACGAGGACGTCCCGGTCGCGATCGACGTCCTCGGAAACGACACCGACCCCGACGGCGACGGCCTCTCCGTCGAATCGGTGACCCGGCCGGCAAACGGCTCGGTCGCGAACAACGGCGCCGACGTCGTCTACACCCCCGGCCCCGACTTCCACGGCATCGACACATTCACCTACACGGTGAGCGACGGCGAGGGCGGGACCGACACCGCCACCGTCACCGTCACCGTCGATCCGGTCAACGATCCCCCCGTCGCTCAGGATGACAGCGCCGGGACCGACGAGGACGTCTCGGTCCCGATCGACGTCCTCGGAAACGATGTCGACCGCGACGGTGACCGGCTCACCGTCGAATCGGTGACCCAGCCGACGAACGGCTCGGTCGACAGCCGCGGCACCGACGTCGTCTACACCCCCGATCCGGGGTTCAACGGAACCGATGCGTTCACCTACACCCTCTCCGACGGGAACGGCGGGACCGACATCGCGAGCGTGACGGTCGCGATCGGTGCGGTCAACGACCCGCCCGTCGCTCAGGATGACAGCGCCGGGACCGACGAGGACGTCCCCGTCACGATCGACGTCCTCGGGAATGACATCGACCCCGACGGCGACACGCTCACCGTCGAGTCAGTGGCCCAACCGGCGAACGGCTCGGTCGCGAACGACGGGTCCGACGTCGTCTACACCCCCGATCCCGACTTCCACGGCGTCGACACGTTCGTCTACACAACGTCCGACGGAAACGGCGAGACCGATACCGCAACCGTCACCGTCACCGTCGATCCGGTGAACGATCCACCGATCGCCCAGGACGATAGCGCGGGGACCGACGAGGACGTCCCCGTCACGATCGACATCCTCGGAAACGACGTCGACCCCGAAGGCGACCCGCTCGTCGTCGCATCGGTAGCCCAGCCGGCGAACGGCTCGGTCACGAACAACGGGTCCGGCGTCGTCTACACCCCGAATCCGGGCTACAGCGGAGCCGACACGTTCGACTACACTGCCTCCGACGGGAACGGCGGGACCGACATCGCGACCGTCACGATCGCCGTCGCGCTGGTCAACGACCTCCCGCTCGCGGTCGACGATGCCGTGTCGACCCTGGAAGACACGCCGGTGACGATCGCCGTCCTGCCGAACGACTCCGACCCCGACGGCGACGCGCTCAGCGTCGAGTCGGTGACCCAGCCGAGCCACGGAACAGCCGTCCCGAGCGGGACGAGCGTCATCTACACGCCGGCGCTAGGCTACGCGGGGACAGACACGTTCACCTACACGATTGCCGACGGTCGCGGCGGAACCGACACGGCATCCGTCGCCGTAACCGTCGAAGACGTCAACGACCCGCCGACCGCGCAGGACGACAGCGTGACCCGTCCCGAAGACACGCCCGTCACGATCGCCGTCCTGTCGAACGACGCCGACCCGGACGGCGATCCCCTCGTCGTCGCATCGCTCGGCGCACCGGCAAGCGGGACCGTCACCAACAACGGCACGTCGGTCACGTACGCGCCCGACCCCGGATTCGCCGGCGTCGACACGTTCACCTACACCGTCTCCGACGGGCGGGGCGGAAGCGATTCCGCCCGCGCGACGATCGTCGTCGTCGCCGTCAACGATCCGCCCGTCGCACAAGACGACAGTGCCACGACCGGCGACGGAACGCTGGTGAGCATTCCCATTCTCGACAACGACACCGACCCGGACGGCGACTTCCTCGTCGTTGAATCGTTCACACAACCGTCGAATGGGACCGTCCTCAACACGCGGACCGGCGTCTCGTACATCCCGGATGCCGGCTTCCAGGGAACCGATGCGTTCGCCTACACCGTCTCCGACGGCAACGGGGGCACGTCGACCGCGGCGGTCACCGTCTCCGTCGACGCCGTCAACGCTCCGCCTGTCGCGAACGACGACACCGCGTACACCGACGAGGGAACTGTCACCGTGACCCTCGTCCTCCTCAACGATGACGATCCGGACGGCGATCCGCTGACGGTGGAATCGGTCGGTAACGCCGAGAACGGAACCGTGACCAACCTCGGAAGCGAGATCGAGTACACGCCCGATCCCGGCTTCAACGGCGTCGACCAATTCACCTACACCGTCTCCGACGGACAGGGAGGAACCGCAACGGCCACCGTCTTCGTCGCCGTCGCCGGCGTCAACGAGGCTCCGACCGCGCAGGACGACACCGAGCAGACCCAGCAGGGCGAGCCGGTCTCGATCCCGGTCCTGGCAAACGACACCGACCCGGACGGCGATCCGCTGTTCATCGAGTCGACGTCCGACCCGGCCGGAGGCGTGGTGACCGTCAGCGGAGGCACGATCGTCTACACACCGGCCGACGGATTCATCGGGCCAGACACGTTCACCTACACGATCTCAGACAGCCAGGGCGAAACCGACACCGCCGAAGTGACCGTCGGCGTTCTCTCCGGCGGAGCCGGCGGTGCGGCGGGCGCCGCCTCCTGCGAAGGCAGGGTGATCATCAACGAGATCGCCTGGGCGGGCACATCGACCGATCCCCGCGACGAGTGGATCGAGCTCCGCAACCTCGGCACGACCCCGATCGACCTCACCGGTTGGGTCCTCCGCTGGCGGCGGACGCGAACCTCGTCCGACGACCAGGAGTGGAAGACGATCGCGCTCTCCGGGGAGCTCGCCGGTGCTGAGATCTCGGCGTGCGACGAGCTTGCGACCGCGACAACGCCGGAGGTCTCGTTCCAAAGGGAGTCCGACGCCGCCTGGATCGTCTTTGGCGATCCGAGCCGGCGCGAAGCCGGCTACTACACCCTCGAGCGCCGGTCCGACGCGACGATCTCGAACCTCGGCGCGGGCCTCATCTACGACACGAAGGGGCTCGAACTCGAGCTCTCCGACCGCGGCGAGGTCCTGATGCTGATCGATCCGACCGGCGAAGTCGTCGACACGGCGAACGCGTCGCGGCTCGGTCGCGACGGATGGGTCGCCGGGAGCCCGACGACGTTCGGGACAATGGAGCGGATCGACCCGCTCGGACCCGACATCTCCGAGAATTGGCAGACCAACCTCGGTATCGTGATCGGCGGGGAAGACGCCGGCGGACGCCCGCTCCGCGCCACCCCCGGCGCCGCGAACTCGCCCGCCCTCGAAGCCCTGGCGACCTACGAGGCAATCGTGCCGGCGACCCTCCAGATCGGCGAGACGCCGCGCCTCAGCTTCGCCCTGTCGCGCCAGGATCGGAAGGCGACCGGTTGGCCGTGGATCCACGTCGCTCGCCCCGGCCTCGCCGGCCAGGGTGGCACGATCGACCTCTCCCGGTTCTCGTTTGCCGGCCAGCACGAGAGCGGAAACCAGTACACCCTCGAGGTCGGAACGACGAACCTGACCCCCGGCTCGTACGTCTTCTGGGTGATCTACGCCGAAGGAGAAGCCCTCCTCCTGCGGATCAACCTGACGCCGTAGCGGGACGTCCTGGAGGCGGCACCTCCGGACACAGAACGAAGACGGGTCTGCGTCGGCCGCGCGCCGGCGCAGGCCCGCTCACGCTACGCCTCGAAAGCCGACAGGAACTCGCCCGGATCGAGCGCCTTGACCGACGACTTCCGGAAGTCCTTCGTGTTGCGAGTGATGATCGCCTCGGCCCCCGCGAGACGTCCCGCCTGTTCGAGGACGGCATCCTCGAAGTCCTCGACCTTGCTTCGAAGCGCCTCCTCGAGGACGGGACGGTTGATCGGGGCAACCTCGAACAGCTGGAGGAGGCCGCGAAGCGCGCGCCGCCCTTCGCCAAGCGAGAGGGATCGAGTGAGCAGGTAGTGCACGGTGGTCACGGTCGTCACGCAGAGCGACGCCTCGATTTCCGATCGCTCGACCAACGCGAAGACACGGGCGGCCGAGTCGACGAACGCATCGCGCGCCAGGAGGACGTCGAGGACCACGTTGATGTCGACGATCACCCTCACCGGTGCTTCTCCCGGAGATGCGCCTTGTAGTCGGACTCGGAGACCCGATTCTCCTTCAGGACGCCGACGAGCGCTGCCGTAATCGGCGGAAGCGGCCGGTCCTCGGGCTTCGGCATCCCGAGCGTGTCGACGAAGTCGCCGACCATCTTCGAGACCGACTTCCCCCGACGGGCCGCCTCTTCCTTCGCGCGCTTGACACGATCCTCGTCCATCCGAAGGGTCAGCTTCGTGTTCATGACGTACACACTAGCGACATCTGTACGTCATGTCAATCGCCCGGATCTTGGCCTCTGGAAGCCGGAACACAAGAACACCACAGGCCCACGCACGAGACTTCAGGTCAGAACCCGTCAGTGGGTCGGATGGATAGGCACTCGACTTCATGCAAACCGATGCGCCACTCGGGTTCCCGTGCTACGGAGTGAGCATCGCACTTACATCCTGTCCTGCCAGTCATCCATCCATGTCTTCCAGGCGCTGCCCCGTCCGGAGCCAACGCCGAAGGCGCTCCCCACTAACGAGTTCAAGGCTCCTCTTCCCCCTCGCGAACTCGCTGGCCCCCTTCGTGAATCGAGAGGTCGTCACTATGTACGCCTTCGAGGCGCGCTCGGACTTCAGCACACCGTAGACCTCCCGTACCACGTCAACGCCGATGGGCTTGTTCCACTTCTTGCACTGCACAATCGCCCTTGACCCTCTTCTCCTGAGCTCGATGTCGAGCCCTCCGTCAGCTGTAGCTGGAGTCACGCGCGCGTCCCATCCGTCTTCCCGGAATCTGCTGGCAATGCGCTTCTCAAACTCGTATGGGCTCAGGTTCTCGACGCGTCTGCGTCGCAAGAGAACGTAGAGCGCGGCAACAGCGACCGCAGCAATGACAAACCAGACGGGAACACCGACCTCCGCATCAGGGGAACCGCTTTCGGCGTGTGAGGTCGCCACATGTTCCGGCAACTCAACTCCCGCGGGAGAAGTCGCGTCACGAGGCGTCATCGGGACGTACAGGCGTCGGCTCTGCATGTCAGTTCGGCCCTCGTTGTCGACAACGACCAGAGTGACTGTGTACATCCCAGGTGCGTCGTATACGTGGCTGCAGGTTTCCCCGATTCCGCCGACGCCATCTCCGAATGCCCACGAGTACTGACGGATGCTCCCGTCACTATCCGAGGAAGAGCGTGCACTGAAGGTCACCTTGTGTGCCACCCCTGCATCAAGCTCGAAGGCGATGCGTGCGGTGGGAGGGGCATTCGCCTTGCTGCAAACGCCCAGGAGCGTGATGCTGACGAGAGCAATCACCAAGACGATGCGGCGGGCATTCACCGTCGCCTCTTCATGTCGGCTGTGTCGAGAAGGCAGAGAAGCTGACAAGCGAAGGTCTCTGCTTCTCGCCCTGTGTGTGCGAAATCGCCGTGCTGCTCTCGGGTGGTGGCTCATCTCCGGAGCGTCGCCACTTGTCGACGAATGCTTGCGGCGTCATCGATGCGGCGGTCACAGTCGGGTTCGTCCCGACGGATCGGCGTTCGGCATCGGCACGGTCCTTTCAGTCGATTCGAGGTGAGTCTAACGAAGGAGTCACCGCGGGCCAACCGCAGCGGACGGTGACTCGCATCACACGGCAGCGGATGGGTTTCGTGCTACGATGGGGGAGCCGGAAACTCGCGGTGGATGGGAAGGAGCGCACATGGTGGGGCGAGCGGTGGCGAGGATTTGGCTGTCGGTGAGTCTCGCGGTCCTGATCGCGGCGAGCGTCGGGTCGATCGGCGCGTTCGCCTCGCTCGATCTGACCGTCCGCGACAACAACCAGGGAGACGACGTCGCGCACGTGATCCTGTTCTATCCCGGCGGAGGAGACGAGGACCTCGGCTACACCCCACAAGGAAGCACGATCGGCCGAACGTGGGACCTTCTGACCGAGAGCGACATCCTGTCGAGGGGCGCCGGGCTGTACACGCTGCGCATCATCCACGACGCCGACACCAACGCGGTCTGCGCGAACCCGGGCGACGAGGTCCTCGGGACGTTCGACATCACCTTCGGCGGCGGGATCGTCGTCTCGGCGGTCGAAGACGAGGGGAGCGCAACCAACGGGGCGTCGACGACGATCGACGTGCTCGCGAACGACCTCCTCGTCGACGCGTCGTCGTTCTCGTTCGGCCAATTGGACTGCCCGCTGACGACGCCCGACCCGAGCTGTGCGTGTAGCACGTACGGCGGGGGCCAGTGCCCGAGCGTCTTGACCTTCGGCCTGAACTACGTCGAGGGGACGTTCACCGTCACCGTCGACGATCCGACCCTCGCGGTCCTCCTCGTGAGCGACCCGCCGCACGGGACGGCGACGATCGTCGGCCGCGACGTGCGCTACACGCCCGACCCCGGCTTCTGCGGGACGGACACGTTCACCTACACGGTGCAACGCGGGGGTGCGCAGGACACGGGGACGATCGAGGTCGACGTGACCGCCTCCCCGCCGACAACGCAGGACGACGCCGTGTCGACGCTGGAGGAGACGCCGGTGACGATCGACGTCCTCGCGAACGACGGAAGCGGACTCACCCTCGTCTCGGTCGCGCCCCCCGCGCACGGGACGGCCGTCCTCACGGCGGGAGAGGTGCGCTACACGCCGCAGGCCCGATTCGAGGGGACCGATCGGTTCACCTACACGGCCGAGAACGCGTGCGGCGCGGTCTCGACAGCCGAGGTTCGCGTCGACGTCGAACACCGGAACCAGCCCCCGAAGGCGCACGCCGGCGGCTTCTACCAGGGGATCGTCGGGGAGCCGATCGAGCTCGATGCCAAGTTCAGCCGCGATCCCGATCTCACCGACCGCCTCGAGTACCGCTGGGATCTCGACGACGACGGCCGATACGACACCGAGTGGTCACGCGACGAGCGCTACGTCGCCGTCTACGAACGCCCGTACGTCGGCCGCGTGGTCGTCGAGGTGCGCGATGTCTACCGCGGCGAGCCGACCGGAGCGACGGACACCGACTCCGCGTTCGCGCGGATCGATCCGGTGCAGACGCTCCAGGCACTCGTCTTCGAGGACCTCGACGGGGACAACGTCTGGTCGAGCGACGAGCCAGGCCTTCCCGGCGCTGATGTCTCAGTCGCCGAGGAGACGCTGACCACGGGCGCCGACGGCCGCGTCTCGATCGAGCTCGATTCGGGCACATGGACCGTCGCGATGGCGCCGTCGTCGATCGCCGCGCTGGAGGCGCGCGGATTCGCGGTCGTCGTTTCCGAGCTGGAGGTCGCACTCCGCGCCGGTGAGAACGCGGTCGCGGCACTCGCGGTCGTCAAGGTCTCGACCCGGCTCACGGGCGTCGTCTACCGCGACATCAACGAGAACGGCGAGTTCGACAAGGAGGATCGCGTTGCCGAAGGCCTTCTCGTCGTCCTCGACGGCGACGACGAGAACCCGACACGGACCGACGAACGCGGCCGATTCGCGTTCCGCGACGTGCCGTTCGGCGACCACACGATCCTCATCCAGGAAGCAGACGCGGAGGAGGGGAGCGACCCACTCAATCTCCTCGTCCCGTTCACGCTCGCCCGGACGGAGAAAGCGGAGGTCGCGATCGCCTGGCCGTACGACCTCGGCCCGGAGGAGGGCTTCCTCCAAGTCGACGTGGAGAAGGGAGAACGGAGGGGACCGTGAGGATGAGTAGGCGTCTCACTCGGCCGACGTGCGCCGTCCTCGGGCTCGTCGGCCTGCTCGCGTTCGTCGTCCCGGCGAGTGGGCAGATCGTCGGCCCCGACCAGATGAACGCGTGTGAAACGGCGGCGTTCACAACGACGATCACCAACGAGAGCGTCTCTCAGGATGCGTGTCTCCTCACGATTACGCGAAGCTACACCGAAGCGGGCGTCGTCTACGTCCCCGGCTCGACGACGATCACCCTCCACGACGCGACCGTTCTCACCGACGATCCGGCCGGCGATGCGTGGGACCTCGACGCCCTCGTCGGAGACGCGTACGCGCTCCCGCCGGGCGAGTCGATCACCGTCGCCTACGACCTCGAGACGACGTGCGCCGCCGTCTCCGGTACCGAGCAGGTGACCGTCGACTTCGAGGACTGCGACGATCCCGGCGTCCCGCTGCAAAACGTCAGCTCGACGTCGATCGAAATCCTCCCCGGGGCGATCGTCGTGTCGAAGATGCCGTCAGTGCAGGATGCGCGCGTCGGCGAGAACGTCACGTGGACGATCACCGTCGAGAACACCGGCCTCGGCCGTGTGTCGAACCTCTCGATCACCGACGTTCTCGGCCCCGGCCTCGCCTACCGCTCGTCGACCGGCGGCGGATCGAATGTCGGGCAGACGACCACGTGGGATGGAGGTTCCCTCGACGTCGGCGCCACGGTCAGCGTCGATCTGACCGCCGAGGTCGTCTCCTGCGCCGGCCTGTACAACGACGTCGATGCCGCGTTCGGCTGCGGCCCGTCCGACGTCTGCTTCGACACCGCCGTCGACGAGGGTACGGCGACCGCCTCGCTCAACCTGATCGTCGATAACCCGGCCCTCTCGTTCACGCCCCCGAACGTCACCGTCGGGTACTGCACCGACGAGACGGCCGGCTTGGTCCAGATCGTCAACAGCGACGCCGGCACGGCACGCAACGTCGAACTCTGCTGCGACATCGCTCATCTCGAAGTTGATCCGACGCGGCTGCCGCCGGATACGACGTACATCGACGGCTGTTTCCAGATCCCGGACATCGCGCCGGGCGCAACGTTCGACCTGACCTTCTACCTCCTCCATGCCGACGTCGACTGGTGTACCGGCGGACCGGGGGGGGACAACGTCTTCCAGCTGACCTACACCAACGACTGCGACATCCCATTCGTCGCCTACCCGCAGTTCTCGACGTGCTCGTCCGAATCGGGGCCATCGCTCGACGTCACCAAGTCGGGACCGGATTCTCTGCGCCTCGGGGAAACGGGATCCTACGTCATCACGGTCGAGTACTCTGGCAGTGTCGACTGCGGCGGGGGCAGCCCCGGACCGATCACCATCGTCGATACGTACCCGGAGGGATTCACCGTCGTCGATCCGGCGGGCGGAACGGTCGACGGGGGCGCGCGGACGATCACCTGGGGCTACGACCCGAACGTCGATCCGCCGTTCGCCGAGACGATCCGGCTGGAGGCGCCGACCGACTGTGGCTACTGTGCCCAGCCGGGCGCCTCGGCAAGCAACAGCCTGACCGCCACGGGGACCGACTGTTGCGGCTGCCCGATCCTGGGGACGGCCGAAGCAGAGACGATCCTCCTCTGCGAGGGGGATGCCGGAACCTACTTCAGCTCGTCGATGGCGCTCGATCGATCGACGACGATCCGATGCTCGGCGGACTACGCCGTCACCGTCACGCACACCTACACGTTCGCCAACGATGCGGCCCTCGCCGACTTTCTGTTGAATGAGTACCTCTACTTCGTCGATGGAAACGGTGATCTCGCCTACGTGCCCGGCTCGGCGACCGTCACCGGGGGGACCCTGGGCGCCGTCGTCGACAACACCCCGGCTGGGCAACTCGAACTGCCGCTGACCGACGCAACCACGGTCCAGGGAAAGACGATCGTCTACGAGTACACGCTGATCGTGCAAGACCTGGACAGCCCCAGCTGCCAACCGTCAACCATTCCGATCCATGCCGGAGTCGAGCTGCTCGCCGGCGCCCCCGAACTCGGCCTGTGCAACACGATGTACACCGATCCGCCGGCACCCGTCGTGACCGCCCAGCCTCCAGCGATGAGTGTCTCTATCGCCGGTATCCCCGAGATCCAGGAGTTCTGCGCAACCTACCCGGTGACGATCACGCTGACGAGAACGTCAGCCCTCGCCCAACCGTACGACGCGAGGCTGGTACTGACAGACAACGGGGGATCGGTTCTCGACTTCTCGGGAGCGAACTGCGCGGGCGGAACGTACAGCCCGACCGACGGAACGACCTGCACCGCTCCCATCGTGAGCGGGAACACCTACGAGTGGCGCTACGCCGACCTGTTCGACAACGAGAACGACACGGCCCAGATCGTCTTCGACGTGACGATCCCCTGCAGCGGGCCGCTCGCCGATCTCTCCGTTGTCGGGTACTACGATGATCTATGCCACGACGATGGTGTATACGGCGATGCCTGCTCCACGTCATCGGCCGATGAAGCGCTTCTGTCGCTGTCGGCCAACGTTTTCACCCGTAAGTCGCCCGAGATCCTCTATGCCACGACACGAGACGTGGAGTGGACGCTCGTCGTCCACAACACGGGCAACGGGGCTGCCTACAACGTTTGGCTCGATGACACCCTCGGCAGCGGTCTCGTGTTTGACCAGGCGAACACGGTTGCACCGGGCGCCACAGTCACGGCCAATCAGGATCATCTTGGCGGCGTGATCAATGGGGCGACCTTCCTGTTCGACCGCGTAGATCCGGGTCAGCTGATCGAGATTACCTTCGCCGCGGACCTCGTTGCGTGCAGCGGCCTGACGAACGACATCGCGGTCTCCTGGGGGTGTGGCGAGTCCGACTGTCAGGTCCCGCGAACGGACGACTCGGCCGTCGTCATCCCGCCAGCGAAGCTCGTCGCGACATCCTTCAGCCCGACGCCCGTCCCGATGTGCGCCGACAACACGGCGGTCGCCACCGTAAAGAATGCGGGCATCGCCACCGTGTACAACGTCGTCGACACCGTCACACTTCCCGCCGGCCTGCAGTATCTCGGCAATCCGGAGGTCCAGGTCAACGGTGGGGCCTGGTCGTCCACGGGCGAGCCGGCTGTTGCCGGTCAGACGCTGACGTGGACGAAAGCGGAGACGCCGGAGCTCGCTTCAGCTCAACCGAAGGACGTCATCAAGATCCGTTTCGCCTACACCGCCTTCTGCGGCTTCCAGGGAGGGAACCTCGAGTTCCAGGCAACCTACGAGAATCCGTGCGGCGATGCGAGGCCGTCGAACATCGGCCGCTTCGCCCTCGGCCTGACGCCCGCCGACGTCACGGTGACCTTGCGCCAAACGAGTCCCGCGCCTGGCGAATCGATCGACTGCGGCGGCCAGGCCACGTGGGAGATCGACGTCGAGAACGTTGGATCCGTCCTCATTCCGGTCGTCGAGGTCGAGGCAGTCCTTGGCGACGGCCTCACCTACGTCTCGTCAGACGGAGATCCGACCTACGGCCCCGCCGATGGGGGCACGAGCGCAGGCCAATCAGTCCGCTGGGAGCTGACGGGTTTGCCGGTCGACGCCATCGCGACTCTGCAGGTCATCGCGGTCACGGCCAACAGCGGCTTCGATTGCGATGCGCTCGACATCGACGTCGACGCGGCGTGGGGATGCGGCGAGGTCGATGGGGTCTCCTCCACGTCCGACGCCGACTGCACGACGACGTCCCCGGCAACGGGCACGATCTCGGCCGTTCGCCGCCCACCTCTCGATCTGACCGCCTCCTTGTCTCCCGGATCGATTGAGGCCTGCGCTGCGACGACTGAGCTGACGCTGACGATCACCAACGACAGCGCCGTCGCAACAACGTCGAACGTCGACTTCGTCATCACGCTCCCCGCCGAGCTGAGCTACGTCGGCGGCTCGTCGGAGATCGACTGTGGCAGTGGCTATGGAGCGGCAGCCGACCCGAACGCGACCGGCCAGACGCTGACCTGGTACGACATCGGTGCCGATGGGGGGGCGAGCGACGGCTGCGAGTCGATCCCGCCGGGCGGAACAATCCGCCTGCGGTTCGATGTCGACGTTTCCTGCTTCTTCACGACGCAGGACATTCCCATCACCGTCTATTCCTACGACTGCTGCGGTCTGACACAGTACGACGCGTCGACGTCGGTCACGCTCACGAGCCTCTTGCCTGCTCTGACGGTCGACAAGTCGCCGGTCAACACAAACCTCGACTGCTACGACGCCGGGGACACCGTCACCTGGACGCTGACCGTCACCAACAACGGGACGGGGATCGCCGACTGGGTCCGGCTGGTCGATACGCTCGGGTCCTCCCTGGTGGTCGATTCGTTCACCGATCTCGTCGACGAAGCGCCCTCGACCGTCGCCGTCGGGTCGCAGGTCGGGCAGACGATCACCTGGGAGGCCGACATCAGCCTCGCGCCGGGTGAGTCTCTGTCGGCGACAGTCACCGCCCATGCAATTCGGCCGTCGGATGATTGCTCTCGATCGATCCGGCGCAACACGGCCGTCGCCACCTGGGGCTGCGGCACGTTGGCCGCCCCGACGTGCGAGTACGGAACGGCGGTCCAGGACGTCTCGACGGTCCGCGTCCCGAATCTCGACATCGATCCGGCCGACATCGTCCCCGTCTTCAGCTGCGCCGGGGACGGGATCACGCCCGGCTCCGGTCGTCTCCAGATCACCGTCCGCAACCAGGGAAACGGCGATGCGCCGATCACCGAAGACTTCTCGATCACCGTGACGGAGCCGAATTCCACCTTCAGCATCACCGACACGTTTGTCGGTCTCGGCGGCACCCTCCCGCTCGGAGACGAGTCGTCCCAGACGCTGACCCTCGACGGATGGAACGTCTCCTGTGCCAACTGCACCTACGCCGTCACCGTCACCCTCGATGCGGGCGACACAATCTGCGAGTGCGCCGAGAACGACAACGCCGCCACACTGAACGGCTCGATCACGCTTCCCGATCTCGTCGTCGCGTCGGCCGACCTCAACGTCTCCTGCGCCGGCGACGGGCAGATCCGGATCGAGGGACCGGTCACCCTCCGAAACGATGGCTGCGGCGATCCGGTCACCGAGGACCTCCGGCTTCGGTTCCGCGTCTTCGACGCCCCCGGGTGCGCGGGGAACGAGATCGACACGTTCACCGAGACCTGGTCGAGTGTCAGCATCGCGTCCGACGGCGGCGCGCTCGAGCGGCCGGTCGATCGCACGCGCTCGCTCGCCCTCTGCGGCCTGACCGAGCTCTCGATCCTCGTCGAAGCGGACGAGGATGACGCCGTCTGCGAGTGCAGCGGGGCAAACAACACCCTCTGCGTCGGGCCATTCTCGCTCGCCCTGCCGGACGTCGCGATCCAGAACGTGACGGTCGACGTGCCCGTCGCCTGCGCCGAAGGCTCGGTCGACGTCACCGTGCGAAACGAAGGCTCCGGCGACGCCCCCGCCGGCGTCGTCGTCCGCGTCACCGGCGACGCGACGGGTGAGACAACGACGCCCCTGCTCGCGCCCGGCGGAAGTACGGTCGTCGCCGTGCCGCTCGATGCCCCCCTCCCCTGCGGACCAACATCGATCACGGTGACCGTCGATCCGGACAGCGCCGCCTGCGAGTGCAGCGACGGATCGAACACGGCCGTCGCGGACTTCACCGTCTCCGACCCGGACCTCGTCGTCGGCGACCTCGTCGCCACCTGTCAGCCGGACGGAACGATTCGCGTCACAGCGACCGTTGCCAACGACGGCGACGAATCATCCGGCGATGTGGCGGTTCGCGTCCTCCTCGACGGGTCGCCGATCGACACGGCGACCGTCGCGCTCGCGCCCGCCGAGACCTACGCCGTCGATCTGACGACGGACCCGGTCGCCTGCGGCGTCGAGCACACGATCCGCGTCGACGTCGACCAAGGGGACGCGATCTGCGAGTGCGACGAGACGAACAACGCCCTCGAGGCGTCGGCGACCTGCCCCTGTCCGGCCCTGTCGGTCGACAAGATCGTCACCGACATCCTGCGGAAAGGATCGAGTGTCGGGGACACCGGACCGATCGAACCGGGCGACGTCATCTTCTACCGATACACGATCCAGAACGTCGGTGCCGGGACGGCGCTCAACGTCGACTTCGCCGACACGCTTCCGGCCGGCCTCGTCACCGAGACCGACGCGCCGGGGAACGCGGGGACCTGGACCGTCGATGTCCCGTCGGCGAGTGGCCCCCTCGCCATCGCCGACGGGGTCGATGCGTTCGCCACGTCGATCGCCGCCACGATCGACGGCGGAGGGACGCTGACCGCCGACTACAGCGTGATCGCCACGTCCGACGTGACCCAGGGGACCGCTCTCGTCAACGTCGCCGCCGCGACGGGCGAGCGACCGGACGGTTCGGCGATTCCGGGCGAGAACGCCGACCTCGGAGACACGTCCGACGCGGACGCCGAGGACCCGGACCCCGACGACACCGGGATCACCGAACTCGGCGTCGTCGAACCGGCCCTGTCGGTCGACAAGACGATCGCCGACATCGTCCGCCCCCGCGACGGCGGCCGCAGCCTGGGCGCCGGTGAACCGGTCGAGCCGGGCGACATCGTCTCCTACCGATTCGTCATCCGAAACGTCGGCGATGCGACCGCCTACGACGTCGAGTTCGCCGACACGTTGCCTCCGGGGATGGTCACCGTCGCCGGCGGGACGTACTCGGTTTCGTCGCCCGCCGCGAGCGGAACGCTCGCCCTGCCCGACGGAGTCGGGGTCTTTGCCACGTCGATCGACGCCACGATCGACGGCGGGGGGACGCTGACGGCCGACTTCGATGCCCGGATCACGAGCGAGATCGTCCAGGGCGTCGACCTGGTGAACACGGCCGAAGCGACCGGCGTCGACGGGTTCGGCACGGAGATCCCGGACGAGAACCCCGCCGCCGGCGACACGAGTGACGATGACGTCGAGGATCCGGACCCCGACGATGTCGGCATCGCCGTCATCGGCACCGAGGAGCCGGCCCTGTCGGTCGACAAGGTCATCGCCGATATCGTCCGCCGAGGATCCTCAGTCGGGAACACCGGCCCGGTCGAGCCGGGCGACGTCATCTTCTACCGCTACACGATCCGCAATGTCGGCCTCGGCACCGCGTACCACGTCGAATTCACCGACACGCTCCCGGCCGGCCTCGTCACCGAGACCGACGCACCGGGCGATGCCGGAAGCTGGACCGTGGACGACCCCTCGGCGAGCGGGGCGCTCGGCGTCCCCGACGCCGCCGGCGCGTTCACCACGTCGATCGATGCCACCCTCGCCGGCGGCGGGGAGCTCGTCGCCGACTACACGGTCTACGTCACGAGCGACGTCTCACAGGGCGTCGATCTGGTCAACGTCGCGGCCGCGGTCGGGGTCGACGGAGCGGGAAACCCGATTCCGGGCGAGAACGCGGATGTCGGCGACACGTCGGACGACGACGAGGAGGATCCCGACCCCGACGACACCGGAATCACGGCCGTCGCGCCGGTCGTCCCCGCCCTCGACGTCGACAAGCGTGTCGTCGATGTGATCCGGGGCGGCGCCTCCGTCGGCGTCGTCGATCCCGTCCTGTTCGGCGACGTCGTCGTCTACGCGTACACGATCCGCAACGTCGGCCTCGGCACCGCGTACGGCGTCGATTTCACCGACACGCTCCCGCCCGGCCTGGAGATCGAGACCGGGACGGCCGTCGGCGCCGGAAGCTACAGCGTCGACGCGCCGGCGGCCTCGGGGAGTCTGGCTCTCCTCGACGGGGCGACGGCCTTCGCCACCGCCATCGACGCGGAGATCGCGGGCGGTGGGACGTTGACCGCCACGTACGCCGCCCTCGTCCGATCGGACGCCCCGCCGGCGATCGATCTCGTCAACACGGCCGAAGCGACCGGCGAGGACGGTGCCGGAACGGAGATCCCCGACGAGAACGCGAACGTCGGCGACACGTCCGACACGGACGCCGAGGACCCGGACGCGGACGACACCGGAATCGCGTCGGTCCGGGTCGGAGCGCCGGCGCTGGTGACGACGAAGTCCGTGCTGTCGATCGTCCGGGACGGATTCCCCACCGGGGGTGAGACGGTCGAGCCGGGCGACGCCGTCACCTACGCGGTGACCGTCACGAACGTCGGCGACGGGCCGGCGCAGAACGTCGACCTCGTCGATCGCCTCCCCGTCGGCTTCCGCTACGAGGGGCCGACCGACGCGACCTGGCCGAGCGGGACGTCGACGGCCGATCCGACGGGGGTCCCGGGGCCCGTCCTCGCCTGGCCGCTCGGCGCTACCCTCGACGCCAGCGAGACCCTGACCCTGCAGTTCGTCTCCCGTGTGACGAGCGACATCGCGCAGGGCGCGAGCTACACCAACGAGGTGACCGCAACCGGCGACGACGCGACCGGACAGCCGATCCCGCCCGACGCGAGCGACGTCGTGCCCGCGGACGACGATCCGGACGACGCGAGCGACGCCACTCTCGTCGGCGCAGTCCCCGCCCTGGTCACCGAGAAGCGAGTCCACGACATCGTGCGGGACAGTCGATCGGTCGGACCGTCGGCGTCGATCGAGACCGGTGATCTCGTCATCTACGACCTTCGGATCACGAACGTCGGCGACGGAACGGCGTACGACGTCGACGCCCTCGACACGCTGCCCTCCTCGTTCGCCTATCGATCGGGAACGACCGAGGGGACGTGGCCCGTGCGCCTCGGCACCTACGCCGCCGATCCACTCGGCGCGCCCGGACCGACCCTCGCCTGGGAGACGGGGGCGACGCTCGGATCGCGGGAGAGCCTCGCACTACGGTTCACCGCATCGATCGACGGACCGATCGATCCGGGAACGCCCTACACGAACACGCTCTCGGCGACCGGCCTCGACGGCGGCGGGCGCACGATCCCGCCGAACCGCGCCGCGGAGGTCCCGGACGACGTCGATCCGGACGATCGGGACGACGTCACCCTGACCGGGAGCGCGGCCGTGCCCGCCCTGGTCACGACGAAGGCCGTCTTCGAGATCCGCCGGGACGGCGTGCGGGTGACCGATCGTCACGTCGAAGAGGGAGACGTCGTCCGGTTTGAGCTGACCGTGAAGAACGTCGGGGAAGCGACGGCGTACGCCGTCGGCATCGAGGACACGCTCCCGGCCGAGTTCCAGTACGAGGCCGGCTCGACGAGCGCACAGTGGCCGGCGGGATCCTGGTTCGCGGATCCCGCCCGAAGCGGGGGCGCGCTCTCCTGGGCTCTCGGCGCGACCCTCCGGACCGGTGCGCGGATCGTCCTTCGCTTCGACGCGGTCGCCGTCGGGCCGCTGTTCGACGGGAACGTCTACGTGAACCGGATGCGGGCGTTCGGCCGCGACGATGCGGGCGCCCCGATCCCGCCGGATCAGCGATCGCTCGTCCCCAGCGACACGGACCCCGACGACGCGTCGGGCGCGCTGTTGATCGCGCGGTCGTCCGTCGTCCAGGGCGAAGGGGGCGAGATCATCCCCGTTCCGATCCTGCGCAAACAGGCCACGATCCTCCGGGACGGGGTCTGTGAAGGCCTCCTCGCCGATGCGGACCGACTCTGGTTCCAGACCGACATCGCGATGTACGCCGCCGCCGAGTTCGAGCGCCTCGCCGCCGGCGAAGGGACGGACGACGTCCGCCCCGACACGCTGCTGCCGACCTGGCTGCGGACTGTGCGGACCGAAGCGGCCGACTACGCGCTCGACAACCTCGTCCAGGTCCAGGCGCTGTCGAAGGTCGGCCTCACGCTCGCCGAGGCGCCCCGAACCGTCGCCCTCGCCGCGGACTGCGGCGTCAGCATCGAGGCGGCGCTGGAGCTTCGCCTGCGAGAGATCGCGTCCCGCGCCGGCCTCGACCCGGACGGACGCCCGGCGGGCGAACGGTGGATCGTCCTCGAGTACGCCGGGGGAGAGCCGATCTACACCAGCATCGCCGACGGAGACCTCGGTCCGTACGGTGACTGGACGATCCTCGACGAGCGCCTCGTCGGAAGCGCGCTCGGGATGGGTCTCGTCAAGCAGGCGATCGAAGCGACGACCCTCGTTCGAAGCGACGACCCGCTCGATCGGTACGTCGGCCTCGTCCTCGCCGAGGCGATGGCGAACAAGGTGCTCACGCTCGACGAGTCGTTGACCGCCCGCGAGGGGGCCGCCGGCGCGTACGTGCCGCACGAGCACGTCGTCGACGACGCCGGCGGGTTCCCGATTCAGGACGCCTCGAGCCACCTGTTCGACCAGCTCGCTCTCCTCTGGGGACTCGCCGAGTTCGCGACGTTCACCCAGGCGCGGCCGGACGCTTGGTCCCCGGACGAGCGAGGACTGCGCGCGTACCTGAACGCCCGATCGATCCAACTGATCAGCGAGATCCTCTCCGCAATCGAGAACCGACACGTTGCCGCATCGGGAGCACTGATCGACGTCGTCGACCGGAGCGGAGCCGCCGGCGACGCGGCGACGACCGTCCACCTAGGGCTCCTCCTCGTCGCCCTCGACCGCGCCGGGCGCGTCGTCGGCCCGTTCGACGCCGGGCGGATCGCGTCGCTCGCGCTTGCCGCCGCCGACCAGCTCGCTGCCCGGGCCTCCGACGGCCGGTTCCGCGAGGCCGGCCCCGAGCCGTCCGCCGATCTGTGGGCCCTGGCGGCGCAGCTCGCCGGGATCCGCGGCCTCCTCGTCGCCGCCGAGATTACCGGAGACGACCGACTCGTGATGACCGCACAGGCCGCATTCGACGCCCTCGACGAGAACCTCTGGAACGCCCGGATCGGCCGCGGTCTGTACGCCGCCTATCGGATCGACGGGACGTTCGTCCACTGCTACACGCCGCTCGACGTCGGACTCGCCGTCGGTGCCCTCCGCGAGTTGGCGGCTCGATCGACCGAGCCGCGGCGCAGCGAGATCCTCTCGAGGCTCGCGAGCTTCGTGCGCGCCGTGGTCGACGACGCCGCGCTGCAGCTTGCGAACGCGGTCCCGCTCGGCGGCGAACTGACCGTCGGCGATGGCCGCGGGACGATCGGCGCCCTCCGGTACGACGGCGCAGATGGCCCGCTCGCTCCGGTTCTCCAGCAGCGACTCTGCCTCGACGCCCCGGACGGCGACCTCCCCTGCGCGGGGCGCAGCGCGAGACGCGACGATCCCTGGTACCAGACGGACGTCTCGATGTACGCGGCGTTTGCGATCCAGGACCGCGCTCCCGCGATCGAGGACGTCGCCGACGCCAACCTGTCGGCCGTTGTCTTCCACTCCGGCCTCGGGATTCGTTTCGCCGAGATCCCAGCGTTGGAGGAGATCGTCGACGAGGCCCTCGCGACAACGGCTCTCGCCCCCGCGGGGACTGTCGACGAGGCCCTCGCAGCAGGCGCTCTCACCTTCGCACCAAGTGTCGACCCGATCGCGGTCCCGTTCTTCGCAGGGAGTCCGGCGCTCGACGAGGCAGACGCGCTCCGATGGAACCGCGGGACGTTCGACGATCGCGTCGTCGCGTCGGCGGTCGGGATGACGCTCCTGCGCGAAGCGCAGGAGGTCCGCCAGCTCCTCGATCGCCTCGACGATCCGCGAGCGGTGTTCCAGGCGCGCCTCCTCGTCGCCGCGATCGTCGAGAAGGTCTCGACTCTCGAGGAGCTCGTCGCCGCCGGGCCGGACGGCGTCGAGTACGTGCCGCACGCCGCGCGTTGGAATGCGGGTGCTGCGGACGCCTGGACGATCGTCGACGTCCGCAGCACCCTGTTCGACCAGCTCTCGCTTCTCTACGGGCTGACCGAAACACGCGCGCTCTTCGCCGACGCTCGCGTCGCCGACCTCGTCCGCGCGGCGCCGACGGAGCCGACGGATCCATCGGAGGCGGCCGATCGTCTCGCCGCGATCGTTCTGGCGACGCTCGAACGCATCCACCTCGACGCCGTCGAGCGCGTCCTCGTCGACGAAGCCTCCCCCGAGAGCGGACGATGGACGACGAACGGGACCGTCACGACCGCCGCGCTCGGCCTCACCGCCGCCGCGCTCGAGCGCGCGGTCGACGCCCTCCCCGAGCGGCTCGGCGCCCGCGCTCGCGCGCTGCTCGACGACGAAATCGGATTCCTCGACCGCGTTCTCTGGGTGAGTTCAGGGGTCTACCGGGAGGCGTGGACCGCCGGGGCGCCCGGCGTCGGCGACTGCCGCGAGGACTCCCTCCTCGGCCAGCTCGGCGCCCTGCGCGCCCTCTTGGCCGGCCACCGCGTCCTCGACCTCGACGCGGCCCACGTCGTCGAGGCCGTGCGCGCGATCGACGCTCGGTTCTGGGACGACGACGCCCAGCTCTATCGGGGCGCCCTCGGCCCGACCGCGTGGTGCGCGACGCCGCTCGCCCTCGGTCTGGCCGTCGATGCGCTCGATCGCAGCGCGGCACTCCTCGACGCGGAGGGCGCAAGACGCCTCAGGGATCGCCTCTCCCGACACCTCGATCGCGTGCTCGACGGGCTCCGGCTCCAGCTTCCGGAGTCGAACGTGCGCACGGACATCGGCGAATCAGCCGAGCGGTTCGCGCCCGTCTTCGACCGCCGCGTCTGCGTCCGCCCAGCGACGAGCGACGGAGGAGCGACGTGGGCCGAGGCGGGAGACCTCGTCCGCTACACGATCGCGGCCGAGAACCCGACCGAGGAGACGTTCACCGCCCTCGCGCTCGTCGATCGCCTCCCGGAGGGCGTCACCCTCCTCTCCGCCGATCCGGCGGGAACAGCCGGCGACGGGACGATCTCGTGGAGCTTCGACCGCCTCGCGCCGTCGGAGGCGCGCGCCTGGTCGATCGACGTTCGCGTCGACGAGGGTGTCGCCGTCGGCACCGTCTTCGAGAACTGCGCCACGCTGACCTACACCGACCCGGCGGGAGCCGCGGGGCCGACGCGGGAGGCGTGCGCGTCGGTCACGATCCTCGACGCCGCGGAAGCACTCCGAGACGCCGTCGACCGCGTCGACGTCACGTACGAGACGGACGGAGCGATGCGCCTGGCGACGATCCTCGAGGAACTGGCGCGCGACGGAGCGGACGGTGGGTTCGCGTCGGCGATTGCGCACGAGGTCTCCGTCGCCAATCTCGGGGTTCTCGTCGGGGAGTCCGCCCTCGGCCTCCCGATGGCAGAGGCCCCGACGATCTCGGCAAGTGGCGAGAGCCTGGACGCGATTCTCGCGTCGTTCGCGAACGCCGCCGGGCTTCCCGTAGTTCCGTCGCTCGGGGCGCCGATCTTCCTCCCGTTCGAGTCGGGAACGCCCGTCCTCCGCCGCCGCGACGGATTCGTCGAACGGGCGGACACGGTCTCCCCCGCCGCCCTCGGCTGGACACTCGCGCGAGAGGCGCTCTTCCTCGATCGCGACCCAACCGACGGGCGCCTCGACGCCTACCTGCGACGTGTCGTCGGGTTCGTCGTTGAGAACCAGATCGCGTGGCTCGCTGGAGCGGTGGCATCGGCGGACGAGGACGCAGCCTACCTGCCGCGCGCCGCTCGAACCGCGGTCGTCGACGGGACGGTCGTCCTCACGCCGGTCGATCGCGCGACGACCGCGTACGGACAGGCGTCGCTCCTCCTCGGCCTGACGCGAATCGCGGAGGTCCCATCGCTCGATGATGGAACCCGCCGCCTCGCCCTCGAGCTGGCGTCGGCGACGTTCGACCGACTAAGCGCACACTGGAACCCGGAGACCTCCGAGGTGGCGCGCGTTCTCCCCGGAGACGGCGAGGAGCGCGCGACGTGGGGAGAGACCGCCGTCGTCGCCGCCGCGCTCGAAGCGGCAAGCCGGGTCCTCGAACGTGATCCGTCGGACGCGCTCGGTCTCCTCAGGTCGATCGCCGACGCGGCAGCGGCCGTCGGCCCGCTCGCCCGACCGATCGACGAGGCGGGCCGGCTGACGACGCTCGCTCGTGCGGGACGCGCGTTGGACGACCGCCGGTTCGTGACCGCTGTCAGCGACGGATGGTCGGCGCTCCGCCGCTTCGTCTACGACGCCCGATTCGAGCGGCTCGTCTTCTCCCCGCGTGTGGCAGTCGGATGGACGTACACGCCGGAGGAGCTCGCGATCGTCTTCGAGGCACTTCACGAGATCCGGCGGACGAGCCCGGAGGAACGAGCCGCGATCCTGGCGGACGCGGACCGCATCCTCCGCGCCGACGTCATCGAGCTGCGCGTGCAGCTCGTCGACCCGATCGGATTCTGGCAGACGCACACGGTGTCCGACTGCTTCGGTCTTGCACCCGTCTTCGCCTGGCACTTCGACGACCTCCCGCCGCGCCGATAGGCGGCGTCGATCAGCGTAATCGGCATTACACGCCAACGTCCGTCTAGTACGGGCTTCTCTTCCCGGGGACGGCCGTCTCGGTCGCGGACGATGAACACATGGAACGAACGCGGATCCGGGGAGCGAGCACCTGGGTCGCCGCGGTCGTCGTCGTCGTGTCGATCGGCGCCGGCCTCCGCGCGTCGGCCGAGAGCGCAAACGTCTCCTTCGGGGGCTACTTCGAAGCGACGATCCTCTCGACGCAGACGGCGCCCGTCACCGTGGACGGGGTCTCGGTCAGCGCCGTCGCGGGGATCGGCGGGGTGAGCGCGCTCCTCAACGCAACGTTCTCCGACACTTCGTTCGACGCGCTCAGCCTGTCCGCGAGCGGGGCGATCGGCCCGTTCGCGCTCGGCTCGTCGCTCGCGTTCAACCCGTCGACCCTGGCGTTCCTCTCCTGGCAGACGACCGCGTCGCTCTCGATGTTCGACGTCCAGATCTCCGACGTCCTGTACGTCGGACCGCCTCAGACCCAGTCGTACAACCAGTTCACGCTGTCGGGCACCGCCGGCGCAGTCGCACTTCGCGCGAGCGCGCGATTCGGCATCTGTCCCACTCAGTTCTGGGAAGCGAGCGCCTGTGCAGACTGGACCTGGGCCGAGTGCGGGCCCGAGATCGACGCGTGTCTGCAGATCGCCGACGCAACCGGATTCAGCGCGTTCGACGTCACAATGACCGAGCTCGTCCTCCTCGAGGACTTCCACGGGATTCGAGGGACGCTCGATCTCGCCATCTCGTTCGCGATCGACGAGAAGACCGTCTCACCGACGCTCAGGGTCCAGTCGGACTGGCCGATCTGCACCGACATCGACCTGCTCGGCGAGCTCTCGACCGGCACGCCGACCGGAATCGAAGGGCTCCTCCTCTACGGGATCCGCGGGGAGGCGCCGGTCGGTGAGGGAACAACCCTCCGGTTCGCCGAGTCGTTCGCCGAGGAGAAGGACGCCACGGTGACCGGGAAGAGCGGGTACTTCGAGCGGTTCGGCGTTACCGGGACCCTTCCGTCCTGTTGCGGCTCGCCCGGGTCGATCGAGTTGGACGCCTACTTCGAGCGCACGTCGACGGGTCTTCTCGGTCTCGGGCTGATGACCAGTGCGATCGACGTTCAGATCACGTCCGCGTTCGCGCTCTCGTTGGAGGCCGAGTACCCGGCGACCGGGACCGGCTGGGAGATCACGTCGCGGTTCCGGGTCGTCTGGTGATCCTCGTCGCGGTCGTCCGCTTCGTCGAGATCCTCGCCGTCCTCTACTGGAGGACGATCCGATCGACGTTCTTGACCCAGTAGCTCCCGGCCGACTCGACGCCGTACGCCTCGTTCCCGACACGGCCGCCTGCCGGCAGGACAGCGATCCGGAACCCGTCGCTCCAACCAGGAACTTCGATCCCATCGAACGCGTAGGCGAGGACCATCGGGAAGTCTGGATCCTCGACGCGCACACGCTCGATCGTCACCGCGTAGCCGTCACCGGCGACGACGCGGATCGTCTCGTAGCGGGCGTCGGCGCCGATGAGGTCGACGAGCCGGACGCCGGCGTAGACCCCCTCGTCGCGCCAGTTCCCGTACTGATTCTGGTAGACGCCCCGGCGAACGAGCGTCGGTAGACTCTTCATCTCCCGAAGCGTGATCGTCTCCGTGCGTCCGTTGATGCCGACCACCCCAACCGCAGGACCGGTCGCCTGCGTCAGGGTCCGAACGACGAGCGGCACGACGACCGCTGCGACCAGGAGAAGCCACGCCGCGAGATACCCGCGTCGGATCCGTCGACCTACGGCCACGCGAACCTCCCTGCGAGGATGGACGCCGTCGCCAGCAAGCCCGCCCCGACCGCGGCCAGGCCGTCGGCGAACCGGAGCCGTGTCCGCCGAGGGCTCGTCCGGCTCGCGTGCAGCCCGAAGCACCGGCCCTTCATCGACATCGCGATCGAATCGACCCGCATCAGGCCGGAGACGAGGACGGGAACGAACGTGTAGCGGATCGCTCTGCGCAGGGCGGAGGGGCTTCGGACCGACGTTCGGATCCCGCGCATCCGCTGCGCCTCGCGAACGGTGCGGAGTTCGTCCCGGAAGAAGGGAACGAACCGAAGGGCCAGGATCAGGACGTAGCCGTAGCGGTACGGAATCCCCGCCCGGACGAACAGCTGCGCCAGCCGGTCCGGATCGGTGACGGTCACGAACAGGAAGCTCGAGGTGAGGATCACGAGGAAGCGAAGCGCCATCCCCGCGCCGGCGACGAGACCCCCCTCGGTGATCGGAACGCCAAGCGTGAGCAGGGTCGCCCCCTCCCGAATCGATAGGGCCTGCGCGACGAAGAGAAACAGAGAGAAGACGAAGACAAATCGCAGGCTTGCCAGAAACGCCCGCGGCGCGGCATCGGAGAGGAGGACCAGACCGAACAGGACGCCGAGGGCCGCGAGCTTGAGCAGGAGACTCCCGGAGCCGAGGCCGACGACGAGGAAACCGGTGAGAATCAGGAGGTTCGCCCCCGGTCCGACGCGATGGAGTCCCCGCACGCCGGCGCGGTACGCGGCGGCGCGGATCACAGTTGTCCTCCGTCCCAGTAGCCGGGCGTGAACGCGTCCTCGCCGATCGCTCGGAGGCGGGCGAAAGCCTCGTCCGGGCACCCTTCGATCACCTCGGAGCCGAGGAAGAGAAGCCGATCGCAGAGGCTGGCGAGGAGCGAGACATCGTGCGAGACGAGGACCGTCGCGGCGCCGCGATCGCGGGCGGCCAGAATCCGTCCGATCATCCACGCCGCGTTGTGTCGATCCTGCCCGATGAACGGTTCGTCGAGGAGGAGAAGGTCCGGCTCGGTCCGCAGGGCGGTGGTCACCGTCAGCCGGCGCTGCTCGCCGAGGCTGAGCGAGAGCGGAGCCGCCCCGTCGAGCCCGTCGAGGCGGGCGGCGTGAAGAAGCTCGGCCCGTCGCTCGTCGTCGAGTACTCCCTCGATCTCCAGCTCACGTCGGACGGTCCGCTCGAAGATCTGCTGATGCGGGTGTTGGAAGATCATGCCGATGCGAAGGGCCTCGTCGCGATCAACCGTCCCGTCCTGGGGGGACTCCAGCCCGGCGAGCAAGCGCAGGAGCGTCGTCTTCCCGCCTCCGTTCGGACCGATCACGCCGACGATCTCGCCCGGCATCGGAGCGAACGTCAGCCGGTCGAGGACGGACACGTCCCCGTAGCCGAACGAGACATCGTGAAGAGCGACGGGAGGCCCGCTTCGCGGCGACCGACGCAGCCCGTCCGGCCGAGGCACCTGACGCGGCCAAGCCGCGCGCAGGCCAAGTTCGATCAGGTCCTCGCGTCGCCGCGTCGGCCGCCGGACGACAACGCGACCGGCGTCCATCACCCACAGACGCGGTTCGAGCGGCAGGAGCGGGCCGAGCCGGTGCTCGACGATCACGAGGGTCCGCCCCTCGGTCCGGCGAAGGGCGGCGAGCGTGTCGAAGATCCCCTTCGCTCCCGGCGGATCGAGATTCGCCGTCGGCTCGTCGAGGAGGAGAACCTCCGGCTCCATCGCGAGAATCGAGGCGATCGCCAGCCGTTGCTTCTCCCCGCCGGAGAGGGTCGTCGTCGTCCGCTCGGCGAGGTGCTCGATCCCCGTCGTGCGGAGCGCAGCCGCCACCCGGCGGTCGACCTCGTCGCGAGCGAGGCAGAGGTTCTCCGGTCCGAACGCCACCTCCTGACGAACGCCGAGGGTGCAGATCTGGGCGTCCGGATCCTGCTGGACGAGGCCGATCCGCGTTGCGAGACGGGCGGGATCGGCCGTCGGGGCCGACACTCCCCCGACGCACGCGTCGCCGCGCACGTCGGCCGGGACGAGGGACGGGATGAATCCGGCGACGACGCGGCAGAGTGTCGTCTTCCCGCACCCCGACGGGCCGGTGATCGCGACGACCTCTCCGGGCTCGATCCGCTCGGTCACCTCGGTGAGCGCCGGGCGATCCCGATCGGGAAAACGAACCGTCAGGCGGTCGAACGCGACCGTCGCGCGATCGACCGGAGCGGCTACGCTGTCAGTCGACGACAAGGCGCGTCACCCCCCGGACCCAGCGGCTCCCGTCGTACGCGGCCGCGATGAGGCGCAAGTGCCCGTCCTCGAACGTGAGGAGGAATGCATCGTCAGCGAGGACCGCGGCGAGATTGAACGCCACCTCGTAGCCGTCGTCGGCGACGACGCGGAGGCTCGACGCGTCGGGACGTGGCGCCGCGGGGGCGAGGACGTCGCGGACGAGGACCCCGGTGTAGTCGGCCGGCGGGACGTAGCTGACGCTCCCCCGCAGCTCGGCGGTCACCGTGACTGGCTCGCCGTCCCAGTCGCCGTAGGAGAAGGTGTACGGGGCGTCGACCGCGCCGCTCACGCGTGCACTCCCCGGCGGTGCGAACGGATCGTAGACCTCGACGTAGTAGTAGACGGCGCCGGCGAGGATCGCGACAACGGCGACGATTGTGACGGCGTGCTTTCGCCACGCGATCGGGCGACGCGGCGTCGCCGTTCTGGCGCGGGAGAGGAGGCGCGACGCGGTGAGCATCCGCTCGAGGTCCCAGGCGAGATAACCTCCGAAGAGCGCGCCGGAGACGAACGACAGGCCGGCCATCACCAGGATGAACGTGAACGAGACCCCGGAGAAGTAGATCGCCTGGAAGACGAAGACGTTCGACGCGGACGCGACCGCACCGGTGAGCATCGTCAGTCCGAGGCGCGACCGGCGGGAAATCCCCATCCCGAGGTCGATCAGCAGACCCTCGACGAACGAGACGAGGACGATCACCACCCCGTGCGTTCCGCCGGCGAGGAACTCGACGAGCCCCTTGGTTACGCCGGTCAGCGTCCCGGCGCCGAACCGACCGATGACGCTTCGTGCGAGAAGCGGCCAGATGATGTGCAGCCCGGCGATCAGTTGTCCCGCACCGAACGGAACGCCGAACAGGCGGTTGATCAGGTTGCCGATGTAGCCGATGTAGGTGGAGAGCACCCCGCCGACGGCGGCGAGCAGGGCAACGAGGACGAGGTCGCGAACGCCGAATCGCTCCCTCGTCCTCGCATCGTCCATCGGGCTACAGGCCGAGCGTGATCTCGGCGAGGAACTTGACCGGCTTCAGCCGAGTCCCTTCCGGAAGCTCGACCGAGTCGTCGTAGACGAACCGCATGTACCCGCTGCTGTCGGGATCGAGGAAGACCCCGTCCATCTTGAACGCGACGATGAACCGATCGTCGCGGGCGACGAGATCCGACGTCACGGTCTGCGCGTAGCCGTCGGACGCAACGAGCGCGATCTCGTACTTGCCTGCAGCGAGAGCGTCGTTGAAGTCCTCGTCGTTGTAGTGGATCCCCTGATCGGGGAACGGGTGGATCGCGTCGTCGACGTAGGCGATCAGCCGCCAGAGCGGAAGCCCAGTGTAGGTGTGCGTCTCGCCCTTGCTCGTCGCGGTGACCATCGCCGTGTGGCACGGACAGCCGATCCCCGCCTCGAGCTCCTCGCGCGTGAACAGGCGCTCGACCGCGCCGGTGACGAGGAGGGAGTACGCCTCGTAGCTTCCGAGCACTTCGATCCGCTCGACCATTCGAGCGGAGAGGGAACTGGTGAAGTGGGGGGTCGGTTCCCCGACTTGGACGATCCGTAGGTACCCTGGATCGAGCGGCATGAACTCGCCGTTCTCCTGGAACGCGAGGATCCACGTCCCCTCGCTCGTGTCGGCGAGCATCTTGGCGGCGTAGTTCATCGAGTAGCCGTCCGACGCCGTCACGCGCACGGTCGCGTCCGACGCGACGTTGCCGACGAGGGTCGTGAGCGGGACGCCGGTGTAGGTCGCGGTGTAGTCGACGCCGGCCGAGTTGGTGAACGTGCCCTCGGCCGTCAGGAGGTCGAGCTCGGCGAGATCCGCCATCGTGTAGTCGAGCGTCGTCTCGCCCTTGACAAGCGAGAGCACGATCCCCGTCGGAGCCGCGGCAGCCGGCTCCGGTTCGCTCTCCGGAAGAGGGAGGGGCTCGCCGTCGTAGTCGACAACCAAGTACAGGACGCCCTTGACCATCATCCCCGTCGTCGACGGGCTCTCCCCGAAGTAGTGGGAAAGGTCGGGACCGAACGCGGCGAGCATGTCGTCGTTGGCGAAGCGCTCATCCTCGGGCAGGAAGACGAGGGTCGGCGCGTCGTCCCAGTCGGCGAATCCCACGCCGTCGATCGAGGTGGCAAGCACGGCGGCACCGGCGGCGCTCTCACCGTAGACGACGGCCCGCGGAAGGACCTTGTACCATCCATCGGCAGCAACGACGGCGAGGGTCTCCTCCTCGGCCAATCCGCCGAACGCCTCGACGATCTCGACGAGCGCCGGACCGGCGTACGCGTGGGTATCCTTCCAGTTCTCGTCACCGGCAGTCATCACCGGTCCTTGATAGGCGACGCTTCCCTCGATCGGAGCGTACCCCGCGAGATCGACCGGGATCCCTTCGCCCGCTCGGACGAAGTAGACGACGGCCTCCTGCGCCGCCGCCGTTCCGAAGACGAGCAAGACGAGCGCCAATGCGGCGACAGTGCTCTTCAGACACTTCTGCATCGTTCCTCCTACGGTGTTGGTTTCGTTCGAATCGAGGTCGCCTGGATCGTCGCGAGGACGGCGTCTCCTTCCCCCAGCGCGAGCTCCGCGACGCGACGACCGACGTGTACGCTGTTCAGCTCGAAGCCGTCTCCGGCGAGGACGAGGTTCGTGACCTGGCCGAGGCGGCGGATCTTCTTGATCCGCGCTGGTAGGACGTTGTCGGCCGTCGACGCGCCGGCCGCTGCCCGGTCGCGGTGGACGACGACTCCCTCCGGCGGAATGCAGACCGAGAGACGCAGCGCGTCGGCGAACGAGAAGACGTGAAGCTCGCAGTTGCCGAGCGCGACGGTGCACAGCGCCCCGTCACGCTCCAGCACGCGTACGTCGTAGGTGTTCTTCGCCGCGAGCGTCGAGATCTCGGGCACGCACGACGCGTCCTCGGACGTCGAACGGCTGGTGTGAATTCGCTCCGACCAGACCAGGTGTCCCATCACCTCGCGCGAGGTTCCGGCGGCGACGAGGAGGTCGGCCATGTCCAGCTCGAGCGTTTCCGAGAGCCTGCGGATCTCGGCGAGGCCCGGCGCCGGCCGGGTCCCCTGCTCGATCCGCGCCAGCCGGCTGTAGTCGATTCCGACGCGGTCGGCGAGTTCGCGCAGGCTGAACGCCTTCGCTGCGCGCGCCTCTCGCAGGATGTCGCCGAACTGAACCTTGACCATGGTCCGGGATCCTACCCGGACTGTTGACGTTTGTCAACAGTCCGTCGGAGCGGTTCCTCTAGAGCGGCACGGCCGAAACCGAAGACAGGACGGACGATTCCGCATGAGGTACAATCCGCCGCATGTCTGCGCGATCGGCACGAGACCTCAGCGACCGGCTGATCCATGGCCCGATTGTCTCATCACTCGTCCGGTTGGCGTGGCCCGTGATGCTGTCGAATCTACTCCAGACGATCTACAACTTCGCCGATCGGTTCTGGCTGGCGAAACACAGCGAGGCCAGCCTCGCCGCCGTCGGCCTCTCGTGGCCGCTGATCTTCCTCGCACTGTCGATCGGAAGCGGGATCACGATCGCCGGAACGGCCCTCGTCTCCCAGTACATGGGAGCGCAGCGGGAGGAGGAGGCGAACAACGCCGCGGGGCAGGTTCTCGCATTCACGTCGATCCTGTCCGTCGTACTGGCCGCGGCCGGGTTCTTTGCGGCGCGATCGATCCTCATCCTGATGGGACCGGAGCCGGCCCTGATCGATGCGGGCACTGTCTACCTGCAAATCATCTACGCAGGGACACCGCTCATGTTCTCGACGTTCATCGTCACCGCCCTCCTGAGCGGGGCGGGTGACACCGTCACACCGATGATCCTGATGGCGGCCTCGGTCTTGCTGAACGTCGCGCTCGATCCGCTGTTCATCTTCGGCTGGGGGCCGTTCCCGGAGTGGGGCGTCGCCGGCGCCGCGGCAGCAACGGTCATCTCACGCGGTCTTCTCGCCATCGTCGGGTTTGCTCTCCTCTTCTCGGGTCGTCTCGGTCTCCACATCCGCCCTCGGCACTTGCATCCGCAGTGGAGTCTGATCCGCCGGATCGTCTCGATCGGCGGGATGTCCTCGATCGGGAACGCCGGAACCGCTGTTGGATTCACGGTGATGAACGGTGCCCTCGCGCGAATCGGAACCGCAGCCATCAGCGCCTTCGTCATCGGCAACTCGTTCATCGGCATCGTCCTCATGCCGGCGATGGGGCTCGGTCAGGCGACAGCGACGATGGTCGGCCAGAACCTCGGTGCGGAGCAACCGAAGCGAGCCCGGCAAAGCGCGTGGGCCGGAATCTGGCTGTCCAGCACGATCTTGGCCGTAGCGGCCGTCTTCGTCCTCGTCTTCCGCGCGTCGTTGATCCGGATCTTCACCACCGATCTCGAGATCACGCGGATTGCATCAGAGATGTTCGTTCTCGTCGCGTTTGCGTTCCCGTTCATGGGCGTTATCCAGGTCGTTGCCGGCGTCTACCAAGGATCGGGGCACACGTTCTACTCGATGTTCTTCGGGCTCTTCCGTCTGTGGGCGCTTCGCGTTCCTCTCGTCTTCATCCTTCCGTTCGCCCTCGGGCTGGGAGCAAACGGCATCTGGTGGGCGATGTTGGCCTCGAACTTCGGTACCGCCGGTGTCTCCCTCGGCTTTTTCCTCTCCGGCAACTGGACGCATCGCGTCATCAGGGAGAAGACGCAGGAAGAGGAGACGCCCTAGACGCCCGGTTGCAAAGGGCTCGGCAGGCTTCTACCCTCTCCGGCATCCAACCGAGACCGAGAGGAGGGCAGGATGCCAACCATCGCAGTCGCACAGGCAAGTTCACACATCGGCGAAGACGTCACTCTCAAGGGGTGGCTCTACAATCGCCGCTCGAGCGGGAAGCTCCTGTTCCTCCAGGTGCGCGACGGAACGGGCGTCATCCAAGCCGTGCTGGCGAAGTCGGACGACGAGGCGCTCTTCGAGCTGGCGAACGCGCTCCCGCGCGAGTCGTCGATCGTCGTTCGCGGCGACCTGAGAGCGGACGAACGCGCGCCGTCGGGCTGCGAGCTCCAGCTGAAGGATCTCGACGTCGTCCATCGCGCGATGGGCGACTTCCCGATCGAGCTGAAGGAACAGACGCCGGCGTTCCTGATGGATCATCGCCATCTCTGGATCCGCACCGGCCGGCAGGTTCCGATCTTGCGGATCCGGGACGCCGTCTTCCGCGCGTTCCGTCGGTTCTTCGAGGAGCGCGGCTTCGTGGCGACTGAGGCACCGATCCTGACCGGGACGTCGGTCGAGGGGACGACGACGTTGTTCGAACTCGACTACTTCGGCCAGCCGGCTTACCTCGGCCAGAGCGGCCAGCTCTACCTCGAGGCGACGTCAGCCGCCCTCGGGAACACGTACTGGATCGGCCCCGCCTTCCGGGCGGAGAAGTCGAAGACGCGCAAGCACGTCACCGAGTTCTGGATCGCCGAAGCGGAGATGTCGTTCGTCGAGCACGACGAGAACCTTCAGCTACAGGAGGATCTCGTCCGCTTCATCGTCGAGACCGTCGCCAATGAGCGACGGGTCGAACTCGACCAACTCGAGCGAGACGTCGATCTTCTCCTCGGCGAGGTGCGAGAACCATTCGCCCGGATCGACTACGCCGACGCGGTGGCCCTTCTCCAGGAGAAAGACCACGAGACGGCCTTCGGCGACGACTTCGGCGCCCCCGAGGAGGAGACGCTCGGCGCCACGTTCGGTCGACCGATCTTCATCGAGCGGATGCCGGCATCGATGAAGCCGTTCTACATGAAACGCGACCCGCAGGACCGTTCGCGCGCCCTCGCGGCCGACCTCATCGCGCCCGAGGGCTACGGCGAGATCATCGGCGGGAGTCAGCGCGTCGACACCGAAGAGGAGCTCGTCGCGCAGCTCGCCGAGTACAACCTTCCCGCCGCGCCGTACGAGTGGTACATCGACCTGCGCCGGTACGGGGCGGTGCCGCACTCGGGGTTCGGGATGGGGCTGGCGCGCGTCGTCGCCTGGATCTGCGGGACCAAGCACATCCGGGAAGTAATCCCGTTCCCGCGGCAGATCAACCGGCTCTATCCCTAGTCTTCAGACAGGGTCATCAGGATGTCGACCGCCGCCGGCCCGGCGGCGGCGGCGATGATCGGGTTGAGGTCGATCTCCGCGATCTCCGGCAGATCGAGGCTCAGGTGTGACAGTGCGGACAGGAAGCCTGCGAGGGCGTCAACATCGACCGCCGGCTGCCCGCGGAAGGCGCCGAGGAGCGGGAACGCCCGGATCGAGCGAACCGTGTCGGCCGCCTGAGTCACGGTGACCGGCGCAACGGCGAACGCGACATCCTTGAGCGCCTCGACGAAGGTTCCGCCGATCCCGAACATCACGACCGGCCCGAACGCAGGATCCCGCTCCATCCCGAAGATCAGCTCTCGGCCGGCGAGCGACTCCTGGATCAGGATCCGCGCGTTCGCCAACGCGCTCTCGTCGATGACGCGACGGAGCTTGCCGATCGCCTCGTCGAACTCCCAATCGCTCGATACCCCGGTGATCACGCCGCCCAACTCGACCCGGTGATGAACGTCGGGCGAGTCGACCTTCAGGACGACCGGGTATCCGACATCAGCGACGAAGCTGCGCCCGGCGTCGGCGTCACCCGCGTAGGCGTACCGGCAGACCGGGATCCCGCAACTCGACAGTATCTCAGCCCCCTCGTGGAAGAAGAGGCCTCGGCGTCCGTCAGCGAGCGCAGCCTCGACGATGCGGCGCGCCGACGCGGCGTCGATCGACGGACGGCTCTCGCCGTCCGCGGGCGCTCGACGAAGGTCCCGCACGCGATGGAAGAAGCGCAGCGCGTCGACCGCGGTCTCCGGCATCGCGTAGACCGGGATCCCACCCGCTCGGAGCCTGCGCACGGCGTCGGTCTCCTCCCGGCTCAGTGTCGAGACGAGGATCGGCTTGTCGGGGATCTCTGATGCCACACGAACGATCCCGTCGGCGACGGCCTCCGGCGCATCCGGGAGGACCAGCGGCGGACGGAAGATGACGATCGCGGCATCCGCAGCCCGCAACACAACCCTCAACCCGTTCTCGTAGTCGGCCGCCCCGGCGGTCGCGATCATGTCGACCGGGTTTCCGAGCCCGGCCTCGGCGGGGAGGAACTCCGACAACGCCCCGCGCGTCTCGGCGTCAAGCGCCGGCACGTCGATCCCGACCCGCTCGCAGGCATCGGCGGCGATGATCCCGGCGCCTCCGGCGTTCGTCAGGATGACGGCACGATCGCCGGCCGGGAGCACCCCGCGCTCGAGGGCCCGAAGGGCGGTGATCGTCTCCTCGATCGTGTTCACGCGCAGAACGCCGCACTGGGCGAGGAAGGCGTCAACAACGGCGTCCGGGCTGGCAAGCGACCCGGTGTGGGAGGCGACCGCCGCCACGCCCGCCTCGGTCCGACCCGCCTTGAGGACCACGATCGGCTTCTCCGTCGCGATCCGCTCGCACCAGGCTCTGAAGACTGCCGGCTCGGCGAAGCTTTCGAGGTAGAGGAAGATCGCACGGCAGTCGTCATCCTCCGCCAAGTGTGCGAGGAAGTCGTTCTCGGTCAAGCCGGCACGATTGCCGAGGTTGACGAAGAGCGAGACACCGAGGTCAGCCTCCTCGAAGCACTCGAGGAGCGTCTCACCGAGGGACCCGCTCTGGGAGACGAACGCAATCTGCCCTCCGGACGGGAACCAGCGCGAGAACGACGCGTTCATCCGCGTCTGGGGTGTGCTCGTGATGATCCCCATGCAGTTCGGCCCGACCAGGTTCAGGTCGTAGCGTTCGACCAGCGCACGGAGCGCCTCCTCCCGACGGACCCCTTCCTCGCCGCTCTCCTTGAATCCCGCGGTGATGACGATCAGGTTCCGGATGCCCCGTTCGCCGCACGCAGTGACAGCGTCCAACACGATCTCACGGTTGATAGCGAGGACGGCAAGATCGACACCGTCCGGCAGCGCGGCGACCGACGCAACGCAGGGAATGCCGTCGACCTCCGGGTGCTTCGGGTTCACCGGATAGAGCGCGCCGGAGAACCCGCACGCCTTCAAGCTTCGGAGGATCTCCCCGCCGACCGAGCCCGATCTCGGGCTGGCGCCGACGACCGCCACCGAGCGAGGAGAGACAAGCGACGTCAGATCTCTAGCCATGTTCTCTCATTCCGCGAACGATCAGCCAGACGAGCCCGATCAGGATCATCACGTCGCCGATGCTGAACGCCGTCGCACCCGGAACCGCTCCCGGGAGGTAGAGCCAGTCACCGAGGACGTTGAGTCGGGTTGATTCACCCATCAGCAGGACGTTTCCGTGCGTTCCCACGGCCGCCAGTCGATCGGCGGTCTCGATCAGTTCCGCCCGCTCGAGCGCCGTCGCCGAAGCCGGCATTCGTCCTCCGTTGGCGAGAATCGCTGCAAAGTTGAGGAGCGCGCCAACGCCGATCGCAACAAGAGGGCGGGTACGCAGGTTCACAGCGAGGAACGCGAAGACGAGGGCGTAGGAGAGGATGTGCAGGGGCCCCGTCGCGTACGGGAGGAGAGGCTTCGCAGAGAAGAGCGGGAAGATGAGAAGCTGAAGGACCAGGCCCGCCAACACCAACCAGATCCCGCGAAGCCGAAGCGAAGGAAGGTTGTGGATCCGTCCGCCGAAGACGTAGCCGAGGAGAACACCCGCAATCGCTGCGTAGAGGAAGATCATCTGACTAGCCCGGCTCGGCGATCGGATCGAGGTCTGCGGTCGCAGCGAGTCCGTCGGCGACCCTGAGCAGGGCGTCCGCGATATCCGGATCGATGTCCGCTCCGCGCATCCGCCGGATCATCCCGTGGGTCTCCTCGCGCGTGAACGCGCCGCGGTACGGCCGATCGGTCGACAATGCGTTGTAGATGTCGGCGGCGGCGATGATGCGCGAGAACAACGGGATCGCATCTCCCCGGAGCCCGTCCGGGTAGCCGGAGCCGTCCCAGCGTTCGTGTTCGTGCCTCACCGCATCGGCGACGCCGGCGTAAATCTCGATCCCTTCGATCAGCTCGGCACTCACGAGCGGATGCCGCCTCATGACCTCCCATTCCTCGTCCGTCAGCGGGCCCGGTTTCAGCAAGATCGAGTCGGGGACGGCCACCTTGCCGATGTCGTGGACGCGAGCGGCGATCTCGACCCGCTCGACGTCGGCCTGCGAAAGCTTCATCTCCTCGGCAATCTTGACCGCAAGCTCCGCGACATCGGTCGAGTGAACGGCTGTGTAGTGGTCCCGCTCGTCGAGGAGGCGCGAAATCTTCTCGAACGTGTTTCTCGCTTCGGTGCGCAGTTTCTGGTAGCTGCGGAAGGAGAGGTGAACGAGGAAGAGCGGCACGATCGCCAGGAACATGTGCCAGACGGAGAGGGAGTAGAGAACGGCGAGAAGCAGAGCGAGCACTCCCAATACCGCATACTGCACGACGAAATCACGGACGTAGGCCCTGAAGCTGTGCACGAAGCGCTTGTTCTCCGTCAGGGTGACAACTGTCGTCACCAGTGTCACGTTCAGAACCGCATAGCACAGAAAGGCAAGGACCGCCCACAGGAAGTCATGGCCAGACAAGAAAGCCAGTTGCTGGCCACCGAAGCCGAGGAAGATCACCCCGGTCAGCCCAACGGTCACGACGAGCTGGCTCACGTTAAACGCAAGGATGTAACCGAACCGTCCGGGATTCGATCTCAGATGATCCCACCGCATCATGAGCTCTGAGACAAGACTCATCAGAAGGACCATCAGCACTGCAAGGGATGGCCCGAGGATGAAGAGAGATGCCATACAGATGGCTATGCTGCTCGAAACCTCGCACCCATAGGCTGGGATCCAGATGGCGTAGATCTCAGAGAGGAATCCAAGTATGAAGAAAAGAACAAAAGCAAGAACCTGGGACAGCGAGGGAACCGATAGATCCTTCGCGAAGTAAGCTATGAGAGCAACAGCAAGGAACCCTACGAACAGAACATACGCTCTCGTCTTCAGGGGGAGGTGCACGTCCACTCCTCAGTCCGGAATCGGCCGCGAACTCACCTCCCATCTTACCAGAGCTGAGAGGCGTGCACTACAACTACCTGCTCAGCCGAAGCGCTGTGGATCGCCTACCCGTGCCACTTCATGTTCGCGCCGAGCAGCAGCCCGAGCGTTGCGATCGTCAGTAGGTACGTCAGTCCCTTCGCGCTGAACAGCTTCTTCATCGTCCGTTCTCCCTTCTCGGTGTATCCGTTCCACTTCATGTTCGTCCGCCTCCTACCCGTGCCACTTCATGTTCGCGCCGAGCAGCAGCCCGAGCG
>Ga0180430_10000175_pt1 | contig 73119 bp, 56 predicted proteins | sample SS_ome_9_FD_132999 | JGI IMG/M metagenome (GOLD analysis project Ga0180430, IMG submission 132999) | Hypersaline lake sediment archaeal communities from the Salton Sea, California, USA - SS_1_S_2 metaG | ecosystem: Environmental > Aquatic > Non-marine Saline and Alkaline > Hypersaline >...
CCATGATCCTGATTCCCGTCGTGTTCGCCATCCTCCTGTCTTTCGCGATCGAGGCATGGGGCATGATGAGGCTGGGCAACGGAATCCGATTCGCGGCGATACTGGCCTGGGCTTTCGGGCCGGTAGCCATGCCCGGGAGGGACCGCGCTTCGGGGACCCGGCCCTGGGCGCTCCGCATGGCCTGGGCCATGATCGCTTCGGGGTTCGCGTGCCGGATCATCTGGCCGCAACAGGTATTTGCCTTCGAGCACTTTCTCTTTCTCGGGGGATTCAGCCAGCTCATGCTCCTGGCCGCCGATCGATTCGCCGTGGAGTACGATCGCGGACAGGAATCCGTTTCCACCCAAAGCGTGCGATGGCGGTGGATCGTGTGGCTCATGGTCCTGACCGCTGCCACCCGTGCCACAGCCGACCTTGTTCCGGCGACGCGGGTGTCGCACCACATCTACGCAGCGGTAATGCTGGTTGGAATCCTGGTCCTCTGGTGGGCGGAGAACGCCGTCCGAATCTGCGGGGGAAAGCCGAGCACCGGCCGGCCAGGGAGCGGTGAGTGATACCCCCCGAATCGAGCCCGAACAGAAAAATCCGGTGAGACTTCGTCAAGGACGCTTTCTTGCGCTTGTCTTTTCACCCGTGGCCGTAACAGTGTGCGCGATGCGGTGTTTCCACGCTTTGTTTCTCCTGCTCCTCGGAGTGTCTGCCATTTGCTCCGCCGAGGAGAGAACGGAAGAGTCCTTTATTCCCAACTACGCCGTAGCGGGCGCCTACTACTCGTGGGGTGGAGATTCCGATTTCGAGGGCGCACCGGGCTCCTTCTCCAATCGTGAGTTTGGAGTCGATGGCAACGTGCCTGTCCTGATGAGGGGCGGATTCCGGCTCACGGCGGGCGCACGCTATCGGAGCAATACCCTCGAATTCTCCGGCGCTCCGGCCCCCTTTGGCACCCGAGATCTCGATCTCGAGCGGCTTGATCTTCCCATCAATGCCTGGATCGATCTCAATCGCGACTGGAAACTCTGGGCGAGGCTCCAGCCCGGTTGGCATTCGGACTTCGAAACCGTGAATTCGGACGATTTCATCCTCTCCACTCTCGCTCTGCTCTCCTACCGCTGGAGCGAAACGACGAAGATCGCGTTCGGCGCCTATCACTCGCGCGATCTCGGGGAAGAGAGGCTCCTGCCCGCTCTCGGGTTCATTTTTGAACCCAGCCCGCAGCTTTCCGTCGCCCTCACCTTTCCCCGGGCGGAAGTCGTCTATGCTCCGACGCCCGACCGGCTCCTCTCCTCCCGCATCATCCTGAGCGGAGCGGGCTGGAACATTACGGATCCGGCGGGCGGGCCCTCCGACGTCGACCTGAACTACCAGGCCATTCGAGCGGGATTCGGATTCGATCAACGAATCAGCGGACCCGTATGGTTTTACGTGGATGGGGGCCTTCAGTTCGGCCAGGAAATCGAGATCGTCGGCGGCCTGGCCCCGGTCACCCTCGACGTGGACTCCAGTCCCTATCTCACCACCGGCGTGAAGATCCGCTTCTGATCGAGGAACCGGATTGTCCCACACCGCTCGCTCGATTCACTCCTCGGTTCGAATCTCGGCGAGAACCTGTTTCAGTTCCTCGACCTTGTCAGGGTATCGTGCCTGGAGATTGGTCGTCTCGCCGAGGTCTTCCCTCAGATTGTAGAGTTGGACAGGGGGCAGGGACTTCAACTCCTTTTCCGGAATGCGGGAAAACCCGCCCGATCCAGGTCCGGTAATCAGCTTCCAATCACCGGATCGAACGATGAAATGCTGACGGCCCGCAGCCATCACGATCGGTTTCCGGGGCTCCGCCTCTTCTCCGCGCATCGTTGGTAGAAAACTGACGCTGTCCGGAGCCTGTCCCGTGGGAATTTCCGCTCCGGTCAGTTCTCCCAGTGTCGCGAACAGGTCCGTGAAGCAGATGGTTCGATCGGTGGTTCCTCCTCCCTTCATCCCCGCGGGCCAGCGCAGGATGAAGGGCATCCGGTGCCCGCCCTCCCATGCATCCGCCTTCATGCCGCGCAACCCACCCGCACTGTCGTGTCGGAATTTCTCCACGTCGACGTCATACCAGACCGGCCCATTGTCCGAGGTGAAAACGACGAGGGTGTCATCGTCCATCTTCGCGTCTTCGAGCACATCCAACACTTTCCCGATCTCGGCATCGATCATGTGCATGAAATCACCGTAGAGCCCTACCTCGGTGGATCCCACGAATTCACCCAGGGGCAACCACGGGGTATGCGGACCCGGGTAGGCCAGATACAGGAACAGCGGCTCACGAGACTCCCGCGCCGCATGGTCCCGGATGACGGAGATGGCCTCCTCCGTGAAGCGCGGCGTCACCTCCTCGAGTACGAGGTCCGGAGAAATCCCTCCGGCCCTCCAGAATTCTCCCTGTATCGGTGACCAGCCCTCCGTGGCATTCGCCTCGATGTAGCCCGTCGGCGGCATCACCGCCCGCGTTCCCCGGATGTAGAAGTACGGGGGGATGTCCGTCGACGCCCGCATTCCGAAAGAGCTCTGAAATCCCCGATCCGCCGGTCCCCCGCGAAGGGGTCCCTCGAACTTCTCATCCTCGAAGAACCCGAGATGCCATTTTCCCACCATCGCGGTGCGATAGCCCTGTCCCCTCAGCATCGCGGGAAGCGTGAGGCGCTCTTCATCGATGACGGCGTTATTCTTCCACCGAATCTCTTTGCGGAAGGGATAACGACCCGTCATCAAACCATACCGGGACACGTGACAGAGAGGGCCCGGAGCGTGGGCGTCGGTGAACCGCAGACCTTCCTCGGCAAGTCGATCGATATGCGGAGTCGGGATCTTCGAGTCGGGATTGAAGCAACCGGGATCTCCGTAGCCCATGTCGTCCACCAGGATGACGACGACATGGGGAGTCTCCGCGGCCATCACGAGAGGCGATGTGCCGGGAATCAGGGCGAGGAGGGCGACCAGGAGGAACTTCTTCATCTCGGGAGAATTCGGGTTCGAACGGGAAATCGATGCGTCAAGGCCGGTGTCCCAGAGCCTGGCGAATTCGAGGCTTGCACCGGCCTCCCACGTTGTACCGCCGGAGCGCACGAATGCAAGGACACCTCTCGCCCCGTCGACACATTTCGCCGGACGCTTTCTGCCCCACCTGGCCATCACCATTCTTCCGCCGTCAGCCCGTTCCAAAAGCCGACGGATTTGCTTCCCATCCGGGCAGGAATTTGCTCGTCTCGCGAAGGGAGAGAGCGGAGAATGGCTGCGGTGCGCCGCCCTCCGGCGGCTTCTTCTCTGATCCCTCCCGATTGGCGGTCCATGCAAGAGACAATCTTCATCACGGGAGCCACTGGCCTGGTCGGTTCGAATCTCGCGAACCGGCTACTGCATCGCCGTCCGGAAGCCACCGTCGTCCTTCTGGTACGGAATCGATCTTCGACCACGCTGCACTCCCTTCGACGATCCACGCGAGTCCAGCTGGTGGAAGGGGGACTCGATCACGACGGATTCCATGCCGGTCCATCGCGGGACCGAAAGGCACTCACCGATCGCGTGACCGAGATCTACCACGTGGCTGCGGAAACGCGATTCCATGCGCCCTGGCACGAACTCGAATCGATCAATATCGAGGGAACCCGTCGCCTCATCGCCTTCGCGCTCGAATGCTCGAAGCTTCGGCGCTTCCATCACGTTTCCACTGCATTTGTCTCAGGAGACCGGACGGGGCGAATACTCGAAGAGGAACGCGACGTGGGACAGGCCTTCTCGAACGGCTACGAGAAGTCCAAGCTTCACGCCGAGGCGATCTTCGACGAATGGCAAGGGATCCTTCCATTCACGATCTACCGGCCGAGTATCGTCGCCGGCGATTCGCGCAGCGGAGCGACCACCCACTTCCGTGGTCTCTACCAGATCCTCAAAGCCTCGTTCGCGAATCTCCTTCCGGTCGTGCCGGGAGAACGCTCCTTTCCCCTCGACGTCGTTCCCGTCGATTTCGTCTGTGACGCGCTTCTCGCGATCGGATCCAAAACCCGATCGATTGGAGGAACCTTTCACCTGACAGCGGGAGGCAAAACGCGAATGCCCATCGGTCCGATGTTCGACCTTTGGAGGGAGAGAGCCGCCCGGCACGGAATTACCATCCAATCACCCCGATTCGTGCCGCCTCATGAGTTCGATTCGCTCGCTCCTCGCGAGACACGCTCGGTTCGGCTGATGCAACACCTCGTTCCCTATCTCAACCAGCGAACCGAGTTCGACCGAAGGAAGACCGAACCCTATCTCGCCGACGCCGGGATTCCCTCCGTTCCTTTCGCTGCCTACTACGGAAACCTGATCGATTTCGCGATCGAGAGATCCTTCGGCCTGAGATCGGCCGAAACCGAATCGAAGGATCGCTCCCATTCGATCTCGTCCCCCTGACTGTCCCGGATGCGAACCCGTCCCAAGCACCCGCGTCTCGGCCGTTGGGGCCGCCGGTTCACCCGTGGTGCGGCATGCGCCTGGGGCAGGATCAAGGGTCTTCACGCTCCGGACAGCCCGGTTGCCCGTGAAACCCTCGCCCTCGCCCGGACCAAGCTCGAGAGAGGCGAGATCATCCACGTCCTGGGCATTGGTGGCGCGGGACACAACGCCGGGGTGGGCCTTGTCTCCGCTTCGGCCCGGGACGGCATCCGACTCCGTTTCAACCACGAGGAAGAACGATTTCGCGGTGAGAAACACTACAAGCACTTCCCATCCCGGGCGATCGAAGAATCCCGGAGCGACCTCGAGGCACTTGGAATCGGATTCGGCGACATCGATGCCATCGTGACGACCTGGGACTATCCGCGCCTCCTCGGAGAGGCGGCAGGTCTCGTTCTCGACGAGGGTCCCGCCGCCCTCCGGCTCCTGTTTCCCAACGCATCTCCCGCCATCAACCTGGCCGACGTGTGGTCCGCGTTCGGCATCCCGCGAAAACTGGGTGATAGCTGGAGCCTTCGGGAACCCGTGCCGGTCCTCTGCCAGCGCCACCACGACAACCACGCGTGGTTCTCCCACGGAGTCTCCCCTTTTGCCGATTCACCCGACCCGGTCATGGTTGCCGTCATCGACGGCATGGGGGACGACGCCTCCGTCTCTCTCTACCTCGCCCAAGACGGAAGGCTCAATCTGCAGGTTCGCAATCGCAGCGTCGTCGATTCGCTCGGCATGATGTATCTCTTCATCAGTTCGACGCAGGGAGGATGGCCCCCGTTGAGCAGCGAAGGGCGATTCATGGGAGCTGCCGCATGGGGAGACGGCAACCGGGAATCCAATCCCCACTATGCATCGCTCCGTCAACTCTTCGCTTTCGCCGAGGAGGGCGAAGTCTTCCTGAATCGCGACCTCGCCAATTGGCATCGAGCCGGTTCGCTCGCCCCCTACACACCCGCCCTGAAGGAAATCCTCGGAGAACCGATCCCTCTCGACCGCATGTGGCATCCCGATGCCGTGCTCGACGTCGACGCCATCCAGCACGATTCCCTGGGACGCGAGAGGGCAGACAAGGCAGCCGCCACCCAGCTGGTGTTCGAGGATGCCCTGCATCATATCGTGAAGCACTTCGTTCGGAAAACCGGGGCATCTCGACTCGTCCTGACAGGGGGAACCGCATTGAACTGCCTCGCCAATCTCACCTTGATGGAACGATTCAACAGCGACTGGTTCAGGGAAAACGGCATTCCCTCCGACGGTGGCCTCCAACTCTGGGTCCCCCCGATTCCCGGAGATGCCGGGGTGCCGATGGGGGCGGCTTACCACTTCTGCTGCCGGGCGGGCGCCCTGTCCGAAGCGGGAAAGGGAGAACGTCTCACTCATGCCTTCTGGTGCGGACGAGCTCCCTCCGGCAGCGAGATCCTTCAGACCGTGGAGAACGACGCGGAAGTCGGCTTCCGGCCCATCGCCATCGAGCAATTGCCCGCTCTGATGGCGTTCCTGGTCGCTCGAGGCTGTGTGATCGGATGGTTCCAGGGAAGGGCCGAAACCGGCCCCCGGGCTCTCGGTCACCGATCCATCCTCGCCGATCCACGGCGTGCGGACGGGCTCGACCTGATCAATCGCTCGGTGAAGTTCCGCGAGCCCTTTCGACCACTCGCCCCCATGATGACTCGTTCGGCCTCCGAGGAATGGTTCGAGATTCCGTCCAACGTACGGGCGGCCGACGGGAACGCCCTCAACTACATGGTCCTGGCGGTCCGGGCGAAACCGGAAACACGGAAGCGTCTCCCAGCGGTCGTCCACCGAGACGGAAGCAGTCGCATCCAGATCGTGCGGCGCGAAGCAGATCCCCTCACCCACGGTTTTCTCGAGGCGATGGGGCGGGAGGCCGGAGTGGAGGTCGCGATCAACACCTCGCTCAATGTCGGCTCCCCGATCGTGCAGGATCCGAGCCAGGCCATCAACGCCATGAAACGCTCCCGGGGGCTCGATGCGCTCTTCCTCGCCGGCTCGGACGGTGCCGCTTTTGCCGCCTGGCATCTTGTCGAAGGAGGACGGAAGGACGGGGGGAAGCGCTTTCTCGCCGGACTCGACGCATGGCAAACTCCACGGGTGATCGATTCGAGGGTTCCATGAGTTCGAAGATGCACCGGAATCCATGGCGGCTTCTCTGCCTCGCCTGTCAGTCCAAGGGGACCCTGCGCCCCATCATGACCGGCGAAACGGAAGCGCTTTCCTGCGACCTGTGCGAATGCCGGATTCCCGTCGTCGAGGGTGTCCCGGATTTTCTCGCCGAACTCGAGGACATCGCTCCCACCGCGCGGGTGTTCGAGCGGCAATGGGCGCTCGCCGCCCGTGGCTGGTTCGAGACCGAAGGCGTAACCTACAATCTCCAGGACGAGGCGCTGATGCGGAAGACGCTCGGCCCATTCCTCGATGGTCCCGAGGGAAGAGGAAAAACCGTTCTCGACGCGGGTTGCGGAAAACGATCGAAACTGGCCGCCGCGGCCCGCCTCTTCCCCGAAACAGAATTCATCGGGGTCGACACCGGCACCCAACTCTTTCGACGGGTCGGGGATTCCGAACCAGACAACCTTCGTTTCGTCCGCGCCAACATCGAAGAACTGCCCCTGCCCTCGCATTCCATCGATCTGGTGATCTGTCATGGGGTGCTGCACCACCTCTCCCGACAGGAGGAGGGTTTCGCGGAGCTTACGCGCGTCTGTCGCGATGGTGCCGCGATGAGTCTGTGGCTCTACCCGCACACACGCGACCTGCCACCCGGTTCCTTTGCCCGACGCTGTTTCACCACCTACTACCTTGCGCGGCGGATGTGGGGCGGGCAGGCGTGGCGCCTCGGACCATGGCCGTGCTTCGCGCTCTCCTGTCTCACCATCGCCCTACTGGCCCCGTGGCTGCTCATCGAAATCTCACCCCGCATGCATCGTGAACTGGCGCGATTCGAGGGAGCCGCCCATCGTCCCCGCTCCCTCACACAACGTCTCCGCAGTGCAGTCTTCGCCCAGTTCGACAACCTGATTCCCGAAATCCAGACGCGCTACCGCGTCGAGGATGTCCAATCCCTTGTCGCGACGCGACCGGGCTGGGAAGTAGTCTCCTACCGCGACTCACCCGACCTCTTTCCGACTCTGGCGGCGGCGGGATTCTTCATACTTCGACACCACGCCACCTCGCCGACGTGATGAACGAATCATTTGGCCCGAAATCGCGTATCGGAGAAGAAAACCTCCGGGAGTTCACCGCCCGTTCCGATGGTCCCTCGCTGCGTCGCATACTCCTGCAGTGGATGGCGATCCTGGCGACAGCCGCGGCGTTGCTGTCCACCAACTCACCCGCCGTGTGGACCGGTGCAGGAACCGTCCTTCTCGGTGCCCTGCTTGCATCGATCTTCGCCCCTTTCCACGAATGTCTCCACGGAACGGCCTTTCGCTCACGGAAACTCAATCATGTCGTGGCTGGCGTGAACGGCATCCTCTTCGGCATCGGCCCCACCACCTTTCGTGCTTTTCACTTCGCTCACCATCGACACACACACGACCCGCAACTGGATCCCGAGCTGATCTACCTGCCGCGCACGAGTTCCTTCGACTCGACTCGACCGGGCAATCGCGTGATCTGGGTCGTTCTCTCGAGCGGAGTCGGCCTTCTCTACCTCAAGGTGATCATCACCGGTTCGCTTGCTCTCCTGCCGAGAAGGTGGTGGACCAAGAGGATGGAGTGGCTCCCCCCTTCCCGCCATCGGGCCGCCGTCTTCGAGTCGCGTGTGATCATCGCCGCCTGGGGCGGATTGACCGCGATTTCCCTGCTCGGTGTTCCCTCCCTCGTCTGGATTGTCATCTCGGCCCTTCTCTCCCACCTCTACCTGGGACTCTGGTTGACCACCGAGCACACCGGACTCCCGGACAGGGGGACCATCTTCGATCGCACCCGGACCATACTCGCCTCTCCCTTTGTTCGGTGGTGGATCTGGAACATGAATTACCACACCGAGCATCACGCGTGGCCCGCGGTGCCGTGGCATCGACTTCCCACCCTCCATGAGACTGTCAACGATGACCTCGCCCACCGGGAGAATGGATATCCCGAGGCCCACTATGCGGCACTCGTGAACTCCCGCGACGAACCGGGAACGACATAGCCTTGCGCGATCAGTCCTTGGGCGGAGGAGTCAGCATCTCCGGACGAATCGCGACCTGCTGAAGGAAGCGACTCATCGGAGAACCAACGAACATCCTCGTGATCGTTTCCTGCTTGTCGCCGACATAGCTGAACTCGGCAAACCGCCGACCGACCTTCTGCCCCAGTTCCTTCGCTCGCCGGTTGGCGTCGTCCGCCCGGGACCGCAGTTCGTCGCTCATGCCGTCCTCCTCCAGGGCTTCGATCTTTCTCTCGAGACTCTTGACTTGGCGTTCCAGTTTCTTGATCTCGGCGTCGTTGTTCAGCTTCTTCCGCGCCTGCTCGAGATTCGTCTGCACACCTTTCAACTGGACTTCCAGCATCTTTCTGTTCGACGCGTTGCCCAGCTCTCCCGCTTCCTTTCGCCAAACTTCGATAAACCGCCCAACCGCTCCGCGCACCGCCACGAAGTGCTGAAAGGCGGCCTTGTCCTCGTCGGATGCAGGGCGGCGATCCGCATTGACAGCTTCCTGGGCCGTCTCCTGCGCTGCCACTGCGAGCTCTGTCAACCGTCCACCCACCTCGTCCCGGGTCAGTTCTCCCCTTTCGAGCCGGGCCGAAAGGATGGCCAGTTCGATCATGTCTCGCTGGGCGACCGGCAAAGATGCGGCAGTATCATCGAATTGCTCCACGACTCGAGTGAAGTCGTCGGAAGAGAGAGCCGACAAGGCATTCACCACCTCCCCGGAAATGATACCCGATACCCCTTCCACGACATGCCAGGGCGTGTCCTTCATGTTCACTCCGCCCGGCGACTTCCCTGCCCGCTCGTAGAGGAGTGTTGCCCCATCCACGAGTCCTCTGGCGAGATCGTCCAATCCTGCTGAATCATCGACCAGAGAGCGAACGAGATCACGCGCTGCCCGACAGGTCTTGGCCGCAGCGGAGAGGGACGAATCAGAAGTGTGAAGAATCCCCTGGCGAGCAATCTCGCGCCCTATGGCCAGATTGTCCGACAGGTTGCAGGTAGGTGAAACCTGATCGAATTCTGCCAGGAGCCCGCCCACTGTCCGGGACACGAGGGCCAATCCCGTTGCCGCCTCGGTTCGCCGAAAGGCCGCCGCGAGACTATCCACCGTATCTTGCCGGACCGCCCAGGCTTCCCTGAATGCCTGCTCGTGGACTTCGTCGAATCGATCCTCTCCCGCCGCTTCTCGCAATCGAGACAGTGACTCGTTGATGCTGGCGTGCGCCGCGTTCCACCTATCCCCGCCCCCTGACTCGGGAAAATACCGTGCCAGGCGCTCCAGTTCCCGAAGCATACCTTTCAGGACCATCGGGGCATTTGCCTTCGTCCCGTCCCCGAGATCGCGTTCGAGGGAATCCACCCTCTGCTCGAAGAGCGTCGCCAGCGCCCCGTAGTCCTCGAGTGCGTCTCGTGCCATGGCATGCTCGAGAGTCTCGGGCTCGCCGATACGCTCCATCATCTCGAGCGATTCGAGCGATTCCCGCAACTTCCCATACGAGAGGGAGCCACCCGATCCCGAAAGTGTTTCGAGATCCTTCTTCACCGCGAGAAAAGTCGGATGATTCTCGAAGCGATTGACCAATCGCCCACCTGAACGGGTAGCGCCATAGCGCTCCTGGACTTGTTCCAGTAGGAGATCGACGGAGTCGGAGTTTTCCTTTTCCAGGGTCGTCTTGAACGTGAACAGTCTGGAGGCGGCCGAAGGACCCTTCGTCACCTGCAGTTTTCCGCTCTCGTCCTGGAGCGCCCGTGGCGTCTTCACCGCCGAGGGATCAGCCTTCCCCCACTGGAACACCCGCCCGCCCCGGGACAGGGCGAGGATGTTGAAGATGCTCCCCTCGATGTCCACGATCTCATCGTCGAGCACGAAAGTCTCCACCCCGGTCTCACCGTATTTCCAACAGCGCACCGTTCCATCGTTGATGAGAGCGGCCACGAACCCCTGCGTCGCGGCGAGATCGATCGCATTCGCGATGGGCGACGGAGGATCGACCGGCTCATCGGACTTTGTTCTTCCCCCCCACAGTTTCACGCGGCCATCCTCGAGAATGACTGCCGAAGAACCACCACCGACTGAACTCTTCACCGCGGGCGGCAGGGACTCCGGGGAGATCATTCGCTCGGCATTCCGCCATACCGTGCCGTCTGCCCGGATAAAACTGGACCAGATCGTATTGCAGTAGAGGTCCGTTGGTTTGCCCAAGCCCTGGAACTGTTCCGCCGAAGCAATCACTTCCCCTTTTCTTCTCTTACCGAGCCAACCGGATTTCAAGGCGTAGACCTCCACGAAATCCTCATACTCCTCCGCCAGATCCCCATCAACCGCTGTTCCGTCGGGGCGTTTGCCAAAGACGCGAAGCCGCCCTGCCGGAATGTCCATCCGGGGATCGAGCCAGTCCTTGAGAAACTGCTGATCGTCGAGGCTGAGACGAGTCGCCTCGAGATCGAATTCCTGCCCTTCCTTCGTTCGGATACGAACCGTGCTCCAGTCTTCCGAAATCGAAATGGCCTGCGCCTCGATCTGCCGGTCCAGTTTATCGGAAAACGTGCGGAAATCCGAAGGAGACGGCGAGGCGATCGCAGGCGCGGCCACCATCGCCTTCAACACGGCGGCGAACAGGAACGGGAGGGTGCTCTTCATGGGATCTCGTCAGGGGGAAGCCACTGCGAGAACATTCCAAGATTCGGCGCTGGTGTCGAGCCGCGAGTCAATTTCGCTCCCCGGTCCCTTTTTCCTCCAACAAAGAGACCGTTCCCTGCGGGCGACCCGTCCGCCAGAGGAATCGCATCGTCAGGGCCACCGCCGCAATCGAGAGTCCCACAACGAAAACAGCCCAGACGGCAACCGGACCGAAACCCAGGGAATGGGCCAACCCATAGCCGAGTGGAAGGGAGATCACCCAATAGCTGATGAAACTGACCGCACCCGGCCAGATCACATCCTCGAACCCCCGCAGGGCCCCGAGCATGGTCGATTGAGCGCCATCCATGAGTTGAAAAACGGCGAAAACGACGAGAAACGCCGCTGCCAGGCGGATCGTCTCCTCATCATCGACGATCCAGCCGGCAATCGTGCCGCCACCCAAGACGAAACAGAGTGCCGCCGACAACATCCACGCGGAGACCACGGTGAGACCCGCAAATACGATGGGCCGAATGCGCTCTCCCTCACCGGCACCCCGGGCTCGTGCGACCGTCAGCGCGACCGCACCGGCCATTCCGAGCGGCACCATGTAGACCGCCCCGGCAACGACCTCGGCGACCTGGTAGGATGCCAGCGCCAGGGTGCCGAACCACCCGATCATCATCACGGCGACGGTTCCCGACAGGGTTTCGAGCGCATAGAGTCCCGCCATCGGTGCGCCGGATCGCACTTGCGCAGCGACCGTCGCCAGGCGAAGCGGTTGCCGCACGCGCAATCTCCGGGCACGGTGCGAGAGTCTCCACCAGAGCAGGACCGCGACGAGAGCGAGACTCTCCGCGAGAAGGCTGGCGAGACCCGCACCCGCCAGACCCATGGCCGGGAATCCCGCTTTGCCGTAGATGAGCACATCGTTCAGGGGAAGATTCAATCCCACCCCGAGAAAGGCGAACGTGGCAGCAAACCACGCCCGGCCCAGCGCCTCCAGCGCCTCCAGCGTCGCCTTGAATACCGAGAGCACGGCAAAGGGCACGAGGAATGCACTCATCGAGGCCCAGTAGGGTGGCAGCGCCTCCAGGACCTCTCCGGGCTGATCGAGAAGGGGAAGGAAGAACCACACCGCCCCCATGAGAGCGGCCGCGGCCACTCCGCAGAGCAGTCCGAGCAGGAGGCCGTTGCGCAATTCGCCGGTCACCTGTCGCCCGGCCCGGGCGCCATGGGCGTTGGCGATCCGCACCCCGAGCATGGAAATCGCACCATAGATTGCCGCGTAGAGGACAATCAGGACGGAACCGGTCAGCGCTACCGCGGCAAGCGGAACTCGCCCGAGAGGTGCGAGGAAAACCGCGTCGATCGCGCTGATCAACACCGAAGCCGCCAGCCCTGCAATGATCGGCACGGAAAGGCGAACCAGTCCGGGCGTTTCCCGGAAGAGTGATCGTAATCCGGAGAATCGGGCGGCCATGACGAAGGGGTGCACACACAGGCCGGACATCTTCGTCCGCCCGGTCCTGCCCGCAAGCGATGAACTGGAGATCGAATCCGGTTGAGGGAGGCGCGGAGAAACACCTGACTCGCGTGAGATTCGCCCGGTCGTTCACCTCTGCTTGCGTGACGATCTTGCCCCCTACAATCCTTCCGCGACCATTTGACCAGAGCCCAAACGGTTCCATAATTCCGGAACTATGGAACTGGATAATGCCGTGACCATATTCGGCTCCCTCGCACAGCCCGTGCGGTTGAGGGTCTTTCGACTCCTCGCGACAGCGGGCGATACGGGCCTGTGCGCAGGCGACCTTTCCCGGACCCTGGAAATCCCCAAGAACACTCTTTCGTTTCACCTCAAGGAGCTGGTGCGCGCCGATCTGATCGAACCGGAGCGCCTGGGGCGTTCGATCGTCTACCGCCTTCGGCCCACTTGTATCCGCGAGTTCATGCAGTTCCTGATGGAGGATTGCTGCGAAGGTCGGCCCGAACTCTGCCTGCCCGATTCCTGCACGGAAATATCCTGTCAATCCCACTAACTCCAAATTTCCCGAAGAGAAGATCGACCATGAGCATACGGATCGGAATCAACGGCTTCGGCCGCATCGGGCGCCTCGGATTCCGGGCCGCCTGGGACGATGATGCACTCGAGATCGTCCACGTGAACGAACTGAAGGGGGGGGCCGCCCTGGCGGCGCATCTTCTCGAGTTCGACACCGTCCACGGGCGATGGGACCGGGGTATCGAAACGGGCGATGACCATTTCAGCGTCGAGGGCAAAAGGGTCGGTTTCAGTGAGTCGGCCGATCCGGCCGCGATCGACTGGGCGGGGCTCGGCGTCGACATCGTCGTGGAGAGCTCCGGGAAATTCCGGACTCCCGACTCAATCCAACCCCATTTCGACCGGGGAGCGAAGAAGGTTGTCGTGGCCGCGCCGGTCAAGGAGGGGACCCTGAACATCGTCGTGGGCTGCAACGATCACCTCTACGATCCGGCCGAACACGATCTCGTCACCGCCGCTTCGTGCACGACGAACTGCATCGCCCCTGCGGTGAAAGTCATGCACGAGCAGTTCGGGATCGAACACGGTCTCATCACCACGATCCACGACGTGACGAACACGCAGGTCGTCGTCGATGCCCCTCACAAGGATTTCCGGCGGGCTCGTTCCGCCCTGAACTCGCTCATTCCGACCACGACGGGATCGGCCACGGCAATCACGATGATCTACCCGGACCTGAAGGGAAAACTCAACGGTGTCGCGGTCCGGGTGCCCCTGCTCAATGCATCGCTCACCGACTGCGTCTTCGAGTTGAAGCGGGAGACCACGGTCGAAGAGGTCAACACGAAGCTCCGGGAAGCCGCGGAAGGGGAACTGAAGGGCATACTCGGCTACGAGGAACGCCCCCTCGTTTCGACCGACTACGTCAATGACCCCCGCTCGGGCATCATCGATGCCCTCTCCACCATGGTCGTCGACGGCACCCAGGTGAAGCTCCTGGTCTGGTATGACAACGAGTGGGGCTACGCGAACCGGCTCATGGAACTGGTCGCGACGGTCGCAAAAACCCTGCCCGCAGCGTGAGCGCTGTCCATTCTTCATCAGATTTCATGAACCTCCGTGACTACGTCCTCGTCACCATCGCCTACTGGGGATTCACCATCACCGACGGCGCGCTGCGGATGCTGGTGCTGCTGCACTTTCACGAACTCGGCTACTCTCCGGTCCAGATCGCGTTCCTCTTCCTGCTCTACGAATTCTGCGGAATCCTCACGAACCTGCTCGGCGGCTGGATCGGCTCCCGCGTCGGGCTGAAGGCGACGCTGTTCGCGGGTCTCGCCGTGCAGATCGGAGCTCTCACGATGCTCTCCTTCCTCGATCCCACCTGGGCGATCGTTCTCTCGGTCGGCTACGTGATGGCCTCGCAGGCCCTCTCCGGCGTGGCCAAGGACCTGACCAAGATGAGTTCCAAGAGCGCGATCAAGCTGCTCGTTCCCTCGAAAGAGGAATCTTCCCAATCCGAGCGGCTCCTCTTCCGATTCGTCGCAATCCTGACAGGGTCGAAGAACGCACTCAAGGGGGTCGGGTTCTTCCTCGGGGCGCTGCTTCTGACCCTGCTCGGATTTTCCGTCTCGCTCTGGGCGATGGCGGGAGCCTTGCTCGTGATCCTCCTGGTCTCGATCATCATGCTGAAGGGGGACATGGGACGCTCGAAGGAGAAGGTGAAGTTCGCTCACCTCTTCGCGAAGAGCCGCGAGATCAACCTCCTCTCCGCAGCGCGATTCTTCCTTTTCGGGTCACGCGACGTCTGGTTCGTCGTCGGACTTCCGATCTTTCTGCACGAGGTTCTCGGCTGGACGTTCTGGGAAGTGGGCGCGTTCATGGCGCTCTGGGTCATCGGCTACGGCGCAGTCCAGGCCTCCGCCCCCGCCTTCATCAGGCGACGAATCGGTGCGGAGATCGAGTCGGGCGCGAAGGCGGCACTCGGCTGGGGCATCGCACTCGCCGTGGTCGCCGCCTGCCTTGCCGCGGCGGTGGAGTTCGACTTCTATCCCACCCTATCGATCCTGGCCGGGCTTGCCGTCTTTGGCATCGTCTTTGCGGTGAACTCGTCGGTTCACTCGTACCTCATCCTCGCCTACACCGATTCCGACAAGGTCGCTCTCAACGTGGGATTCTACTACATGGCGAACGCCTGCGGACGACTCGCCGGCACCTTGCTCTCGGGTCTCATGTATCTTTTCGCCGGTCTGGCCGGGTGTCTGTGGACGAGCGCGGGCATGGTGCTCGCGGCGGTGCTGATCACGCTCGCCCTGCCGAGAAAGCCGAGAACGCTCGGGGTCGAAGCGGCGGCATAGGACGCGCGACGGCAGATTACGGCGTCACCGCCGCGGGAACCTGGGCGTAAACCCCAGCGATCCAACCCTTGATCGTTCGACCGATCGAAGGCACGATCCATCCTCGCTTTCCCGTTTCTTTCATGCCCGACACCGCCGCCCTCCGCGCGCTCGACAAGCGCCATCTCTGGCATCCCTTCACCCAGATGAAGGACTGGTGTGCCTCGGAGGAGGACCCGGTCATCCTCGTCGAAGGAAGAGGCGCCACTCTCATCGACAGCGAAGGGAACGGGTATCTCGACGGCAACAGCTCGATCTGGACGAACATCCATGGGCACGGACATCCCACGATCACGACGGCCCTACGCGATCAGTTGGAAAAACTGGCGCACTGCTCGGCACTCGGGTTTTCGAACGAACCCGCCATCCGGCTGGCGCAGCAGCTTCCCGCCCTCCTCCCCGGGTCCCCCCTCCCGCGGGTCTTCTTTTCCGACGACGGGTCGACCGCGATCGAGTGCGCCTGCAAGATGGCGGTGCAATATCGCCAACTGACCGGACGTTCCGAGAAGCGCCGCTTCCTCGCCTTCGAGGACGCCTACCATGGTGATACGGCGGGCGCGGCATCCCTCGGCGGCATCGGCGTTTTCTTCGACCGTTTCGGCACGACCGGCTACGAAACGGTGCGGCTCTCTTCGACAGGCGGACTCGAGACCCTCGATCCCTCCACGATCAATGCAGCCGTGATCGAACCGGTGGTGAGAGGACCGGGAGGAATGAAGACGTGGCCGAGAGGGTTACTGAGTGAACTCCGAGACTGGTGCGACGAGAACGACGTTCTCCTCATCTTCGACGAGGTGATGGTCGGTTTCGGCCGCACCGGCAAGATGTTCGCCCACCAGCACGAGGGCGCCATTCCGGATTTTCTCTGCCTCGCGAAGGGACTCACCGGCGGCACCCTCCCCCTCGCGGCCACCCTGACCTCCGACCGGATCTACGAGGCCTTCCTCGGGGACTACGAGGAACTGAAAACCTTCTTTTATGGCCACAGCTACTGCGCCAACCCACTCGGATGCGCCGCCGCACTCGGAAGCCTGCAGGTGTTTTCGGAAGAGCGGGTGATGGAATCCCTCCCAAGGAAGATCGAGCGCTTTTCCTCCGAACTCGCGGTGGCATTCGGCGACCATCCGCGCATCGGGGACATCCGGCAGGCGGGTCTGATCGCGGGAATCGACCTGAAAGACTGCGACTGGAGGGACCAGACAGGCGCCCGCGTTTGCCGGGCGGCCCGCCATCACGGATTGCTGACGCGCCCGATTCGGGACACGCTTACCCTGCTCCCCCCGCTGTGCAGCACGGAGGAAGAGATCGAGAGGATGGTGGCCGCGCTGCGGGAGGGATTGGACGACGTGGTCCGGTGACTCTCCCACCGATCCGGCCAGGTCACGCGCACCCGCAACCGCCGCTGTTGCAGCACTCGCCGGAGTCCAGATCCTCGGGCTCGGGAAGGCGCCCCAGCTCGAGAGATTTCCCGACAAAACGCGAGACTTCTTTCACGATTCCGTTGAGAACAGACTCGGCCTCCATGAAGCCCGCCACCGTCTCATTTCCATTGAGTTCGGACTGCTTCCGCTCGTAGAGGGCGATGTCGTCCTCGGTGAGGGCTCCCTCCTGTTGCTTCTGGTGGAGTTCCTGCCCAAGCTGGGAGAAATCGCGATACTGCTGCTGTGCCGCATCGTCCTCGAAGAATCCCTCGATCCTCGCCACCTGATCGCGGTAGGAATCCGACTCCAGGATCAGAGTGCACAGTTCCCGCGTCTTCTCGATCGCGGCGGAATTCAGAGGCAGGGTTTGCGTTTGCATGGAGAACGGGTACGGGCAAAAGCCCGCCAGGACAACCTCCGATCCTCACGGGATCACCGGCGGGCCAGCGAGATCCGGTTCCGCGGCGGCTTCTGGAGAGTCGCCGCGGGCAGCTCCGGCAATCGCGCGAGCGGACTCCGGCGGTCGTGACGCTTCAACTCGGCCACCGCGGCCTCGCGCAGGGCACGCCAGCGCTCGTCGTCACAATCGGGCGCTCCCCGCACGTGACGGAGGAGGCTGAGCCACTCGACGCAGGCCCGCTCGACGTCACCCGGTCCGAAGTCGAGCGGGTCGCGCCGGCGGCGGCCAAACAGCTCGGGAAGTCTTCCCTCGAGCCAGAGCTGGATCGTCTCGGCGGCGCCCTCGCCATATCCGGGCGGCAGCCCGAGGCGCAGGTAGCCCTCGTGGTCCACCGGTCCGTAGGCCCGCCGGCAGGCGGCGGCGAGCCGCTCGCTCCCTCCCTCGAACGCGGGATCGCCGATCTCGAAGCGGTGACCACCACGCAGGTTGGCGAGATGACGCACCAGTTCCCCCACCGGGTAGTGGGGATCCTCGAGAGCGGCGGCGATGGCGAGTCCCTCCCCGTGTTGAAAGAAGCTGAAGAGGGTCCCGCGACGCGTCGGGACACCCTGGTCATCGATTAGGCCCAGCTCCCTCCAGGCGTGAGCCGGCGAACCGGCGCGGGGGTGGAAAGCCTCTCCGGTCTGTTCGTCGAGGAAGTGGGTATCCCGTTTCACCTCGACGGTGCGACGCTCGGGACGGGCAAGGGGACGCCCCGAGGAATCGAATGTGACCGGCACGGGATGGAGTGCGAAATGTCCGCGAAGATAGAGAGTGCCGCCCCGCTCCTCGAGATCGTGAAAGGAAACCGGACCGAGAACCTCGGCGAACAACTCGGGGAAAAGAGCTTCCGCTTCCTCCCGCGAAAACGTGGCACGGTCACGCCCGATACCCGTCCGCTTGCGGGCACTCTTCGTCAGGAAAAATTCGTCCTTCCCGCCCCGTGTCGCCACCGGCCACTCGGCCCCGTAGCGCCGCTTGCGGTCGCTCTTCTCATCGAGACGACACAGCCGCATGCCGGCAGGGAGCCGCTCTTCGACAAGCCGTGCGTCGCTCTCCGCGGGACGATAGCGACCTTTCACGAAGCTGAGCGCCTCTCCAAGGGCTGCGCTTCCCTCGCTGTCACGCGACTCGGCTTCCCACTCGCCCGACGCACTGCGGATCTCCCGCCGGGTCGGCACGAGATTGAACAAGGCCCCGCCTCCGGGACCGTCACCGGCGTCCTCGCCGTCGTCCGTTCCGGGTTCGGAATCCGCCCTGTCGCCCAGTCCCAGCCGGATGCGCTGACGCGAGAAGAGACGGTCACGCAGGGTCCGGGCGGCCTCGAAGGGCGTGTCTCCCGCCGCCACCGCATGCCCCATGCGCCGGATCAGGGTCGGCCAGTCGAGTTCGTTCGCCCGGCGCAAATCGAGCGGACGAGCGTCGTGAAGCCCGGGGCTCTGGCGCCCCGAGATGATGTATCCCGTCTCGTCGAGTCCCCGTCTCCCGGCCCGGCCGAACATCTGGAGCAATTCGTCGGGGCGGACCTCCCGCTCGAACGGCCCATCCTGGTACCGCGTGTGGGCCACGAACACGGATCGGACCGAAAAGTTGATGCCCGCCGCAAGCCCCATCGTGGCCACGACGACGCGCAACTGCCCGGCCTTCGCAAGCGGCTCGATGATCCCGGCCCGCTCCGCGAAAGGCAACCCGCTGTGGTGCACCGCAACCCTCTTCCGCAACAGGCGAGCCCGGTCGGCGGGACAGGCATTCCGCGCCACATCGTCCCCGAGGTCGATCGGATCGTCGTCAGGCAGAACCTCGGCGATCTTCGCGGCAATCTTCTCCGCGGAGCGTCGATGTGTCGCGAAGACGAGAAGCGGTCCATATCCCGAGAGCAGCACGCCCACCGCCAGGCGCTGCCAGAACGTGGTGATCCCGCGCGGTGCAGGATGAGGGAGCGCCTCCACCGGAATCTCTTCGAGCGGAACCGGGCGGTCGGCCGTTTCCACCACTTCGACTAGCCGGCCCAGGCGCTCGAACCACTCCGCAACCGAACCCGGATTGCGAACGCTCCCACTCATGAGGAGCAAACGGGTGTGTTCGGGCGCCAACGCGATCGCGAGTTCGTAGTTCAGCCCGCGACGCCGGTCGCCGATCATCTGGTATTCGTCGATCACCAACATCGCCGGACCGTCACCGGCGAGAAGCCGCTCCCGCTGCGTCTCCAGTGTCGCCACGACGACCGGCGCATCGAGATCCGTCGCCAGGTCACCCGTCGCAATCCCCACCTTCCACCCCTTTTTCTTCCATTCCCGCCACTTGTCATTGGCGAGTGCGCGCGTCGGGACGGTATAGATTGCCTGACCGCCCGGAGGCAGCTTTCGCCCTTCGACGAGAGACTCGAAAACAAGCGTCTTGCCCGCTCCGGTGGGGGCGGAGACGATCACGTCACGACCCGCGTCGACAGCCCGGATCGCTCGTTGTTGCCATAGATCGGGGAGGAAGAGACCTCTGGTCAGTCCCCCGAGGGCTTGTTCGAGTCCGCCTTCCATGACGGATCATCAGCGAGACGGGCGATCTCAATTCGCCTGCCCCGCCGTGGCCGGGCTGATCGGAACCGGGGTCTCCCGCGGCTTGGGATCTGCCTCCGATATGTTCACCGGCTGCCCGTAGCGGTTGATCGCGATGAGGTCCTGGAGGATGCGAATCGTCTCCCGCTCATAGGGATCGAGTTGGTGCGGATACTGGAGGGCCTTCTGCTCCTCGGTCAGCTCCTCCTTGGCGTTGCCCCGCGACATGCCACTCAGGTCCTCCTCGCTGAGATCCTCCTTCTTCGTCAGTTGCCGGTCGTCGAGATTGTCCTGCGTCAGGGTGTAGATCGAGAACAGATCCTCCTCCCGCTCGCGCACTTTCGCAAACCGCTCGATCCTCTCCTGCTTGCGTTCTTCGCGCTCGGCCCTGTTCTCGGCTGCCTCCCTCTTTCTCTGTTCGTAGTTCAGCGAGATGACATTTCGGTCAAGCCGCGCCTGCTCCTCGGAGATGTCCTCCATCACGTAGCCGAACTCGGCATCCGACGCGATGCGTGCCTCCGACTGCTTCTGGAGCGCTTCCACGGGAAGAGGTTTCTCGAAATAGGGCGCGAACGTCGCGGGCGGGATCGGATCCACATCAAGGGGATTCGCCAGTGCCTCCTCTCCGATTTCGGCGATGTCGAGGGCCGACGGGAGACGGATATCCGGAACCACACCGTCGAGTTGGGTGGAATCACCATTGATGCGAAAGAAGGTCTGAATCGTCAATTTGAGCATGCCTTTCTGCGCCGCGTTGTTCGCGAACGGAAGAATCAGACGGTTGCTCACCACCGGACGCAGCTGCTGGACCGTGCCCTTCCCGAAAGTTGCCTTCTCCCCGACAATCACGGCTCGGTTGTAATCCTGCAGCGCCGCGGCGAAAATCTCGGATGCCGACGCACTGGCGCGGTTCGTCACCACGACAAGCGGACCGTCATAGAAGGCGCTCAGACTGCGTGAGTTCTTCTGGGTTCTCTGTCCCCGCCAGTCGCGCGCCTGGACCACCGGGCCACGGCGAATGAAGAGACCCGTCATGTTGATCGCCTCCTCGAGGGAACCTCCCCCGTTGTTTCGCAAATCCACCACGAGACCGTCCATGCCCTCGTTCATCATCCGGACGACGAGGCGCTTCACATCGGTCGTGGTGCTGGTTTCCCCTCCGTCCATGTCGCTGTAGAAGGACTGCAGCCGGATCCACCCGATGCGCTGGTCGTTCCCGTCGGGGTCCTTGGTGAGGATCAGGTCCGCCGTCGCGAGGCTATCCTTTAAATCCACCTTGTCCCGTACGATATCGACGAACTTGATCGCATCGGGTTCGTCCGCGGGACGCACCTTGAGTCGCACCACCGAGCCCTTCTCTCCGCGGATCAGATCGACGATGTCCGAGAGCTTCAACGGAATCGCATCGACCATTTCGCCGTCGGCGCCCTGGGCGACCCCGATGATCTTGTCCTTCACCCCGAGATTCCCGTTCTTGAACGCCGGTCCTCCGACGACGAGTCCCTCGACGGATGCGCTCCCGTCCTCATCGATCTGCAACATCGCCCCGATCCCCGTCAGCGACTTGTTCATTCCGATCCGAAAATTTTCATACTCGGACTCGGAAAAATACTCGGAGTGTGGGTCGTAGGAGCGCGCAATCGCCTTGATGAAGTAGGACGCGACGTCCTCGGTGTCGTTTTCCAGAACACTCTTCAGGATGCGATCATACCGGGCGCTGATCTTCTCATAGGGCGTTTCCTTCTCTTCTTCCGCCTCACCCTTGGGTTCCTGATCCGCAGCTTCCTCCGAATCGTCGGACCCGGCCTCTTCCCTCTCGGCCTCGGCGGCAGCCTCCGCGATGAGCCTCTCCCGGAGGAGATCGCCCTCGATCATGTCCCGCCAGAGCGCGTCGTGCTTTTCGCCGGCGGCTCGCCATTCCGACTCCTCTCGTGAGATCTCGACCGTCCGATCCGAGTCGTAGGAGAAATTCCCCGCCTTGGCGAATTTCTTCGCCAGTTCGACACGCGAACGCACCCTCTCTTTGTAGACCCCGTAGATATCGTAGGCTGCCGGGATCTCTTCCCGCCGAACCTGGTCGTCGATCTGGGAGCGATACTGCTTGTCGAATCTCTCGATGTCCTCCTTGGTGAAGTAGATGCGACTGTGATCGAGCATTGACAGGAAGGTGTCGAGCACCCGCGACGACATCTTATTGTCGAAAGGCTGTCGCATGTAGTGCTCCTCCTCCAGCATGTTCACGACCCGCAATGCGATGTCGCCATGCTGCGCCCGGGCTGAAAAGGATGTCAAGCCGAGGACGAAGAGGAGGAGGAGGCAGGTGGCGATGCGACCGGGAGAAGGACGAAAATACATAGCTCTGAGAATCGAGTGGCCGCGAGCCTCCCCCGCCGAATACGCGAAAGACACGCGGGTTGTAACGCTACACCGAGTTTACGAACCCGAAAAGCCTTTTGTCCATGGCGATCCTTGTCTTTCCGTTGCATTGATAGCGCCATTCCGGTAACAAGCGCCCATGCCTGTCCCCTCCTTTTTTCGATCGAACGGATTCAAGGTTCTCGTTTACGTGATGGGCTCCATCGTGCTCGGCGCGCTGCTGGCGCCGCCCCTCTTCTGGGCGGGAAAAGCGATCGTCGACGAGGGATGGCTGGCCGGCGGTATTTTCGACAGCCTTCACGGATCGATGGACCGGGCCCGGTTCTCCCGCTATTTCAACCGGGCCATCGTTCTCGCCGCCCTTCTGCTCCTTTGGCCCTGCCTCCGATGGATGAGCCGCGGCAACGAGAGGGGAAAACCCCTGCGGGAACGTCTACTCCTGGAGAGAAATCCGCGTTGGGCGATGCATCTCCTCGCCGGTTTCTTGCTGGCGGGAGGGGCCCTTCTCCTGCACGGATGGATCTACGTTCTGCTCGATCTTTACCGTCCGCGTCCGGAGCACGATGCCATCGCCGGCATCCTGGCGAGCGCGCTGATGACGGGATTCGCGGTCGCATTCCTCGAGGAGTTCGTCTTCCGTGGCGCGCTTCACGGGATTTTCGCACGCGTCACCCCCCCTGTCATGCTCTGGATCGGGCTGGCGGCCTTCTTCGCCTTCGTCCACTTCCTGAAACCCCCTCGTTCCTACGTGCTCGAATCCGTTCAACCCTGGAGCGGATTCCAGATGGTGGGTGCCATCTTCGGACAACTCGGCGATCCCTACTTTCTCGCGGCGGAGTTCGCGGTGCTGTTCGCGATCGGGCTCGTGCTCGGCTGGGTCCGCATGAAAACCGCCTCGCTCTGGCTCGCCATCGGCTTGCACGCGGGATGGGTCTTCGCGATCAAGACACTGAATCCTCTGATGGTGCGGGACTTCCCCCCCGAAAAGCACATGCCCTGGCTGGGAGACACGATGCGGGTCGGGGCGGTTTCCTGTATCGCGGTGCTCCTCACCGGTCTCGTCGCGTGGCTCGGACTCCGTGGCAACGCGCGCAACGCCTTCGCCCGTCCCAAGCTGCCGGAAACGGATTCGCCTTCCGGTGCGACCTCATGATGGCCTGGAGTCTCCCCGCACGCTTCAACCCGCTCTCCCTCGTGTTCCCGAGGGCCTGTGAACGATGCGAGATTCCCCTCGAGGAATCCACGCATCGCCGCACTCCCTTCCTGTGTGGTCCCTGCTCCGAGGGGCTTCGCCCGATCGACGGACCGTCCTGCCGGGTTTGTGGACAGTCGTTCGAGGGTCAGAATCCGGGCGACTGGCAGTGCGCGAACTGCCGGGGCCGGGATCTCGGATTCGATTTCGCGGTTGGAGCCTACCGCGGCGAGGGAACGATGCGGGATCTGATGCACCGCTACAAGTACCGCCGAAGGATTCACCTTGCCCGGTTCTTTGGAAAAGCGCTCGCCCGGACCTGGCGCGACGAGCGGCTCTCCCAGCGGCGGTGGATCGCCGTGCCGGTGCCGCTCTCACGTGCTCGCTATCGGCATCGCCGCTACAACCAGTCCCTGGAGATGGCACGCCTGTTTCGCGAGGAGCTCGCCGCCCCCGGGGCAATCAGGATCGAACCTCTCCTCAAGCGGATCCGGCACACACCCCGGCAGGCCAGTCTCGACCGGGAGGCCCGCCTCTCCAACCTCGCCGGCGCCTTTCGCGTGAAACGGCGGCACCGAAACCGGAGCGACTTGGTGGGCGCGAACTTTCTCGTGATCGACGATGTCCTCACGACGGGATCCACCGTTTCGGAGTGCGGCTTCGCGCTGAGGGAAGTTTTTTCGCCCGAGGAAGTGGCGGCGATTACCGTCCTCCGGGGATAAGGAAATAATTTGTGAATAACGGGTTCTTCGTTATCGTCTGACCCACAGAACGCCGCCCGATTTCCGATCAACCCACTTCGACCTTCGCAACGCCATGGGAATTTTTAAAAAGCGCTCGATCAAATCGCTCGGAAAAAAGAAGTCCGAGGTGCCGGAAGGGCTGTGGAACAAGTGCCCCGCCTGCGGCGCCATCATCGACGACATCACCCTGAAGCAGCGACATCGCGTCTGCACCAAGTGTGATCACCATTTCACTCTCGATGCTCCCGAGCGCATCGAGTTGCTCCTCGACGCCGACTCTTTCGAGGAAATCGATTCGGGTGTGGAATCCGTCGATGCCCTCGGGTTCAAGGGATACAGCGACAAGGTCAAAAATTACCAGAACAAGACGGGCCTCCGCGAGGCCGTCGTCACTGGGAAAGGAGCGATCGGGGGCAATCCGGTCACCATAGCGGTCATGGATTTCCGCTTTCTCGGAGCGAGCATGGGCTCGGCGGTCGGTGAGAAAATCACGCGTGCAATCGAACTGGCCACCGCCGAGAAGCGCGGTGTGGTCATCGTCAGCGCCTCGGGCGGGGCCCGCATGCACGAGGGCATCCTCAGCCTGATGCAGATGGCAAAGACCAGCGGAGCCTTGGCCCGCCATTCCGAGGCGGGACTTCCCTACATCGCCGTTCTGACTCATCCCACTACGGGAGGTGTCACGGCCAGCTTCGCGACGCTCGGCGACGTGATCATCGCGGAACCGGGTTGCATGATCGGTTTCGCCGGCCCCCGGGTCGTCAAGGAGACGACGCACCAGGATCTTCCCGCCGGCTTCCAGACGGCGGAGTTTCTTCTCGAGCACGGGCTTGTCGACCTGATCGTGTCGCGCTCCGAGATGCGAGAGAAGCTCAGCCAACTGCTCGGCTACATGTTGCCGGAACAGGCGGCCGCCTGACAACGCCCTCTTCGTTCCTATGCCCTTCCCCGAAAGGGACGGAGGGCGCGGGATTCGGTCCCGGTGCCGGGCATGCGCGCCCGATACCTCTCTCCACCTTCGCGCCGATGTTCGCGCAAGGGTCGATCGTCTACAACGAGGCCAGTTCGCGCACGAGGGAAGGCCCTTGGTAGACGAGGCCCGTGTAAATCTGCACGAGAGAAGCACCCGCCTCGAGTTTCTCGGTGGCATCGTCGCGCGAGAGTATCCCCCCGGCCCCGATAATAGGGATCGCCGGGTCCATCGCATCTCGCAGCAAGCGGATCACCGCCGAGGAGCGTGCGGCGAGTGGGGCTCCACTCAATCCACCAGCCTCTCCCGCGGCAGGATCGCCCGGCACCGCAGATCGATCGACGGTGGTGTTCGTGGCGATGACCCCGTCGATCGCCGTTTCGGAAAAGACGTTTCCCAGTCCCCGGATAGCCTCGTCATCCAGGTCGGGGGCAATCTTGATCACGAGGGGCACCAGCTTTCCCCCGTATTCCTCCCGCAGGACCTCGCGTTTCCCCTGGAGGGCCCGGATCAGCTCATGACAGACCTTCTCGTTCTGTAAATCCCGCAATCCCTTCGTGTTGGGCGACGACAGATTTGCGGTGACATAGTCGGCCACACCATAGACACTCTGGAAGCAGGCCAGGTAATCCTCGATCGCCCTGTCATTCGGCGTGTCGAAGTTCTTGCCGATGTTGATTCCCAGCACGCCCGGAAAATGGCGGCGGGACGAGGCGAGGTTGCGCAGAAGCCCCTCCGTTCCCGGGTTGTTGAAACCCATCCGGTTGATAATGGCCCGGTGCCGGGGCAGGCGGAAGAGCCGGGGCCGCGGATTCCCCGGCTGGGGACGAGGCGTCACCGTGCCCACCTCGACGTGGCCAAATCCCAGGGCAGCGAACGCATCGACACACCGCCCGGCCTTGTCGACGCCCGCGGCGAGGCCAACCCGATTCGGAAACGAAAGCCCCATCAACTCGATCGGGGCATCCGGACAGACCGGAACGGCGCCGAAGCAAGCCCCCGACGCCAAGGGTAACAGACCGAGCCGACTCGCCGCGACGAGCCCGTTGAGCGTAACCTCGTGGGCGGTTTCCGCATCGAGTGAGAACAGAACCCGTCGCGCGAAGGGATAGGGGTCGATCATCGAAGATACACCTAGCCACGCATCTCCGGGCAAGCAAAGGAATGATTGCCGCACCGGTCGTTCTCGTGAACTGTAACCTCTCCATTTCCCTCCGCGCACCCGACTCATGGCACGATCGAATCGCATTGCTGTTGCCGCCGCCTGCCTCAATCAGGTTCCTCTCGACTGGGAAGGAAACGTCTCTCGGGCGACCGCCGCGGTGGAGGAGGCACGAAACCGGGGAGCACGCTACCTCTGCCTCCCGGAACTGGCCCTCTCCGGCTACGGCTGTGAGGATATGTTCCTCTCACCCGAGGTCGGCGAGAAAGCCCTGGATGCGCTCGCCTCTCTCTCCCCGTCCTGTGAAGGAATGGTGGTTGCGGTCGGGCTCCCACTCTGGGTCCGGAGCAACGTGTTCAACGCAGTGGCCCTCGTCGTGGACGGACGGGTCATCGGATTCGTAGCCAAGCAGAATCTGGCCGGCGATGGTCTTCACTACGAACCCCGGTGGTTCAAGCCGTGGCCCACCGGCGTGATCGACAGGCTCGAGTGGAACGGCGAGGAGCTCCCCCTCGGCGACCTGATCTTCGATGTGAACGGCATCCGCATCGGGTTCGAGATCTGCGAAGACGCCTGGGTGGCAAGCCGCCCGGGGACCCGGCTCGCCCGCCGCGGAGTGGACGTCATCTTCAACCCGAGCGCGAGTCACTTCGCTTTCGGAAAGCAGAAGATCCGGGAACGATTCGTGCTCGAAGGGTCGCGTGCGTTCGCCTGCGCCTACGTCTATGCAAACCTCCTCGGGAACGAGGCCGGACGCATCATCTACGACGGCGGCACGATGATCGCGGAGGGTGGCAAACTCGTGGCCGCGGGTGAGCGATTCTCTTTTCGGGACTGGCGCGTCGTCGCTTCCCTGGTCGATCTGCGCCTGACCCGCATGCACCAGGCCCGGCAAGTCAGCCACGTTCCCCACCTCGGCGACGAGGACGGGACAACGGTGCGGGTATTGGGTCCGGGTCCCTCCGACCCTCCGACGCCGTCTCTTCGACCTGACGAATCTCTCCCACGTGTTCCGGGCGACTCGAAGGAGGAAGAGTTCACCCGGGCTCTCGCTCTCGGGCTTTTCGATTACCTGCGCAAGTCGCGCTCGGCCGGGTTTGTCGTTTCGCTGAGCGGCGGGGCCGATTCTGGCGCCATCGCCTGTCTCGTCCGACTGATGATCGACCTCGCCACCGAGGAACTCGGTCATGAGGGGTTCTGCTCGCGACTCGGGCACATCACCTTCGGAGAAGCCTCCCCGGCGGAACGCCTCCTTACGTGTGTCTACCAGGCGACACGGAACAGCTCCCAAACCACGCTCGAGGCAGCCCGGTCCGTCGCGGCGGCAATCGGAGCGCGGTTCTTCGTCTGGGACATCGACGAGCTGGTCGAAGGCTATCGAGAGCGCGTCGAACAGAGCGTGGGACGCCCCCTTGCGTGGGAACGGGATGACATTGCCCTGCAGAACATCCAGGCGAGAGTCCGGGCCCCGGGGGTCTGGATGCTCGCCAATGTCCACGGGGCGCTCCTCCTCTCAACGAGCAATCGCTCCGAGGCAGCGGTCGGATACGCCACCATGGATGGCGACACCAGCGGGGGCCTGAGCCCGATCGCGGGAATCGACAAGGCCTTTCTCCGTCATTGGTTGCGCTGGCTGGAATGTGAAGCCCTGCCTCCGACGATCGCCCCCCTGCCCGCGCTACGGGCAATCAACGATCAGGATCCGACCGCGGAGCTGCGTCCAGGCGACAGAAACCAGACCGACGAATCGGACCTGATGCCCTATCCCGTTCTCGACGCGATCGAACGTCTCGCGATTCGGGACAAGAAGCTCCCTCTCGAGGTGTGGGAACTTCTCGTCGAGAAATACCCCGGGGACGATCCGTCACAGCTTCGCGCGTGGGTGGTGCTCTTCTTTCGGCTCTGGACCCGCAACCAGTGGAAGCGGGAACGCTACGCACCCTCCTTCCACCTCGACGACGAGAATCTCGACCCAAGGACGTGGTGCCGATTCCCCATACTCAGCAGCGGATTCGCCAGCGAAATCGAGGAACTGGAGTCTCTTCCCCTCCCCGTATCTCCCGCCGGGAACGAACCGCGCCTCGCTGTCCCCGATCCACGCGAGTAGGGGGGGGTGAGTCACGGGAAGGCGTTTCTTTTCCCATTGGCAGACGGGTCGAAACCTCGCGAAGGTGCAGGGAGGACGTTGCGCATGCACCAACCCGCCCACTGGCGACACACTCGACTGGTTCTCGCTTTCTCTCTCTGCTACCTGGGGGTCTCGGGAGCCATGATTCTGACATCCGGGAATCTCGAATTCCTCCTCTACCTCGCCGTGATGGCCGTGATCATCATCGCGGTGCTCGCCGTCAATCGACGCGCCGGGCTCAGTCGCACGCTGCTCTGGTGTTTCAGCGGTTGGGGGCTGCTTCACATGGCGGGAGGTCTCGTTCCCCTCCCGGCCGGTTGGCACGCGGCTGATACGAGCGGCGTTCTCTACAATTGGAGGATCTTTCCGGGCTACCTGAAATACGATCAACTCGTCCACGGATTCGGTGTCGGCCTCGTCACCTGGTTGACGTGGCAGGCGTTGAGCGTCCGCGTCCGGAGCCTCGATGGCACGCCACTTCGACCCACGACCGGTATCCTCGGCGTCTGCGCGACCACCGGAATGGGCTTCGGAGCCCTCAATGAAGTGATCGAATTCTTTGCCGTCCTGATTCTGCCCAAGACGAATGTCGGAGACTATGAGAATACCGGGTGGGATCTCGTCGCGAACGCGGTCGGCGCCATCATCGCCGCCGGCGTAATCGCAGGCATCACCACGAAACGGAGACGAACCCAGTCGCCTGGCTGATAGCTCGCACTTTCGGCCCTGCAGCCGTCCCCCACCCAGAACCGGTTCACATGGATCGATTCTTGGCCCATCCACCGGTTCACCTCTGCCTGGGCACGCTCCACCGGTTTATTTGTCCCGTTTCTTCTCGTCCGGTTCGCATCATCGAAATCCTGCGAATCGAAGACCGCAAACAGCGTCCTGGCCAAACCGTGTCCTCCGCTGGCTCCTCCGTTTCCGTGCAGAGACCCGGATGGTGGGCGCTTCGCTCGCCCCCCACGACAACAGGAAAAGTGTCACCTGGGATGATCCGGCCTACTCCGCGTTGGAATCCGATGTCGCTTGTTCGTTCGACTCCTCCTTCCCGACGGGACGCTTTGCCGCCTCGGCGACACGTTTTACGAAGGCCTGGTCGTCTTCCGAGAGGTTCTCGATGGGAAAATCCACCGCTTTCTGGCTTCCTGCCCGCATCAGCCGGACCTTACCCGACCGAATCACTTCGACGGGACCGGATTCGCCTGGCCGGGGAGCGGAAAACGCGACAAGCCGCCCCTGCATCGTACGCCCGTCAGCCGCGCTCCATTCCCGGAGGGGACTGACATAGGTCAGATATGTCGTGACGACCTTGCGTCCACCTCCCGAAGGGCCGATCGTCGTCGAACCTCCGTTGATTCGCTCACTCATACGCTTGCGAGCGTCCGCGGCAGGGTCCGTGGCTCCCTTCGTCATCACGAGGAAGCTCACGAGGATCACGACGATACGCGCTCTCATCGGGTCCAGAGTAGCAGACCCGGCACCTCGGAGGAAGGAGGATTTTAGAGATGAAGGCAGGCGGACGAGGGGCAATCGCTCCCCGACCGGAACGGAACCCGTCCGGAATGAGGGCGCCACCGGAAGCTTAGAGCGTCGCCACCCGGGCCGCGACGCGGCTCTTGTAGCGGCTCGCGGTATTGCGGTGAATCACGCCCCTTTTCGCCGCCTTGTCGGCAGCGGACGCCATCCGATCATAGGCTTTCCGCGCCTCATCGGACTTACCCGCCTCGACCGCTTCGATCACTTCGCGACGAAAAGCCCTGATGCGCGCCTTGAGAAGGCGGTTGCGCTTCGTGCGGGTTTCCGTCTGTCGGACGCGCTTGAGGGCGGATCTGCTGTTGGCCATAGTCGGAAATGGTCGGTAATAAAGGGGCGCGGAACCTACCTCATTCGGACGCGGAGTCAAAGGGAATCTCACGGACAAAGATGGTATCCGAGGGGAGTCCCCCCACCGGTGTCGCCGGATGGCTCGTGGCCCCACCATCCGTCGGCGTCAGCCGCACCGGCGTGGCACGGCTGCCCGCGGAAACCGGCTCGACATCCGGAATCGCTCGACGCATGACATAGACCGTCGTTCCCTCACCGATCTTCTCGTAGAGATCGGCGATATCGGTCGACCGCATCCGAATGCACCCGTAGCTGGCCGGCGTGCCGATGTCGGACTCCGCCGCGGTCCCGTGGATGTAGATGTAGCGGGAATAGGCGTTGCGATTCTGCCGTTCGAGACCGTTCAGCCAAAGGATTCGACTCACGATCGGATCCCGGCCCGGGGCATCGGGAGGAAGGACCTCCCCCGTCCACTTTCGGCTCTTGAAGACCGCCCCGAGGGGGGCTTCTCCCCCGATCTTCTTGACGACTTCCATGCGTCCGGTGGGCGTCTTGTAGCTGCCTCTCTCGTCACCGAGACCGAACTTCGACGTCGAAACCGGATAGGTCGCCACCAGTTCCCCCTGGTGGTACAGGGCCATCTTCTGATCGGGGACGGATACCTTGATCAGGTGGGCGCTGTCACGACTCGCACTCGTTTTCACCGTGCAACCGCTATGGACAAACAAGGCCGCGAGGGCGATCAGTGAAAAGGCGACCGGTCGAATACCTCTAATGCTCATTCTTTGGGGATCGTGTTGACACAAACAAACGCCCTATCGGTGGCGTTTCTTAGAAACGTCACCCGGTCCATGTCCCCAGGAGATTTTCGACGATGAGTGGAGAAAGAGAAAAGATTCTCAATCTTATTAATAATCTCCATCCATTAATCAGCTTTTTCTAGAAAAATTTTTCCCGAATACTAGGTTCTTCCCGATTTCCCTCTGACGATGGCTTCCCTCCGACTCCCTTGGCACCTTGTGGCACCCTTGCTGGCCGCCCTTCTCAGCCTCCCGCTATCCCGCGCACAGGAGATCCCCGATTATCTGCTCGAGGACGAACATGTTCGCGAGGAATTCGGCGTCAACCAATTCACCGCACCCTCGATACGGAAGATCTTCGAGGACCTGCGTACGCTCCGTCCCCTCCCCTACGAGGAGTTGCAGCGCGCCATTCCGGAGGAAACTCCCCAGAGCCGCACCCGGCTCGCGTTGGGCCTGGGATTTCTCCTCGCTGAGGCTTTCTTCGCCGTCGAAGCCGAACAGTTTCTCGACCTTGAACCGATCGGACGTGCCCTCCTCAAGCACGGGACCGTACTCGGAGCCGGAACCAAGATTTCCCGGCATACCAAGAGCATGCTCGAGCATGGCGCCCTCAGCGACTGGGACGGCCTCAAGGAAGAGCTGATGCGCACGCAGAAGGACATCGAGAAGGAAATGGTCCTGATCCGGGATGTGGATGCCGCCAACCTGATCAGCCTGGGAGGATGGCTGAGGGCCGTCGAGATCGGTGTCGCGTCCTCGCTCAACCCCTACGATCCCGCCAAGGCATCCGTACTGCAGCGTCCCGAGGTGGTGGAGTACTTCTCCATCACTCTGAACACGATGGAGCAGCGGATCCAGGAGGACGAGGTGGTGACGCGAATTGCGACCGAACTTCCGAAGCTGCAGAAGAAGGTGACGCTCCCCGACCAGGAGGTTCTCACCGAAGAGCAGCTGCTCGAGCTGCGCGTCATGATCGAGTCGCTCGTCGACATCACCTACGGCCACCCGCTCCTCGTGGCATCGGGCACTTCGCGCTCCGACGTGGCCGTGGAGTCCCACCTTCCCGAGGCACCCGGCGATACGAGCCCGCAAACACCGGACACGAAACCCGCCACGGGCGGAGTGATCACCGGGGAAGTGGGTGAGGAGTAAAACAGGTCGGAGAGGCTTGTTTCCCCGGACAAGGCCGCTGGCCGAGTCGGCTGACTACGCTTCCGTCATCAGGTAGCGGGCGGCCTGCTCGACATCCTTGTCCCCTCTCCCCGAGAGATTGACCACGATCACCTGATCTCGACCCATGGCCGGAGCGACCTTCCGCACGTGCGCAAGAGCGTGGGCGGTCTCGAGAGCAGGTATGATTCCCTCCGTCTCCGACAATTCCCGGAAGGCAGCGAGAGCCTCATCATCGGTGGCATAGGTGTAATTCACCCGCCCCTCACTCTGGAGGTAGGCGTGCTCGGGCCCGACGGCTGCATAGTCCAACCCGGCCGAAACGGAATGGGTGAGCTCGATCTGTCCGTCCTCGTCCGAGAGCAACCACGTCTTCGTCCCCTGAAGGACGCCGAGCTTGCCGCCCTGGAATCGCGCGGCGTGTTCCCCGTCAACGATACCGTGTCCGCCTGCCTCGACACCCGTCATTCTCACCCCGGGTTCTCCGAGAAAAGGGTGGAAAAGGCCGATGGCGTTGCTGCCCCCTCCGACGCAAGCGACCAGGAGATCCGGAAGTCTTTCCTCACGCTCGAGGATCTGCCTGCGCGTCTCTTGTCCGATCACGCAATGAAAATCCCTCACCATCATAGGGTAGGGATGCGGGCCGAGTGCGCTGCCGAGAATGTAGTGGGTCGAGCGGACGTTGGTGACCCAATCTCGAAGCGCCTCGTTCACCGCCTCCTTGAGGGTTTTCTGCCCAGCCTCGACGCCCCTGACCTCGGCACCCAGCAACTTCATGCGGATCACGTTGAGGCGTTGACGCTCCATGTCGACGGCACCCATATAGACCACGCAATCGAGGCCGAATCGCGCGGCAACCGTCGCGGTGGCGACGCCATGCTGACCGGCGCCCGTTTCCGCGATGATCCGCTTTTTCCCGAGGCGGTTCGCGAGCAGAGCCTGCCCCAAGGCATTGTTGATCTTGTGGGCTCCGGTGTGGAGCAGATCCTCACGCTTCAGGTAGATCCGGGCGCCCCCCAGCTTCTCCGTCCAACGTTCGGCAAGGTAGAGAGGCGTTTCGCGACCGCAGAATTCGGCGAGCAGTCGATCGAGTTCGGCCTGGAAAGCCGGATCCTGCCGGGCCCGGCGGTATTCATCCGTCAACTCGTTCAGGGCCGCCACCAGTGTCTCCGGCACGAATCGCCCGCCGAAGGGGCCGAAATGACCACTCTCGTCCGGAAGGGAAGGAGCAACTGCAGACTGACTCATAGGTTTTGAATGAGGGGCCTCGGGGGTTGGTGGAAGAGGGTTGAAGCTTGAGAGGATACCGTTCTCGCTGGTCGTTCGCCTGGCAAAGGGAAAAGGCAGGACCGTCTCGGCCCGGCACTCCTTTCCACCGCGTGGGAGTTACGCAGGTTGAGGGCACCGGGAAACCGAAATCCACGATTCGCCATTCGCAATTCCTCGGCCCCGTGCCATATTTGCACCGTCAGAGGCTGTGGAGTAGCGGCTTGCGAACCCCGCCAGGGCCGGAAGGCAGCAACGGTAGCCTGTCCTCTATTGCCGCAGTTCTCTGGCATTTTCTCCCGCCTACGGAAATCCGGTGTTCCCCCTCGTGGATCTGTAGCCGCACTCAGGCCGCCTCCACCTCGGCAGCGAGATCGAACACCTCGCGTGCATCACTGACGGCCCCCTTCACGGCTGCCGCGGCAACCATCACGGGCGACATCAGGATCGTCCGGCCGACCGGACTTCCCTGACGCCCCTTGAAATTCCGGTTGCTCGAGCTCGCGCACAACTGATCACCAACCAGTTTGTCGGGATTCATGGCAAGACACATGGAGCATCCCGCGCCGCGCCACTCGAAACCGGCTTCCTCGAAGATCTTGTCGATTCCCTCTTCACGGCAGAGATGGTCGACGATTTCCGAGCCCGGCACGGCGATGGCCTGGACGCCCTCGGCAACCCGATGGCCCTCGAGAAAACGTGCCGCCTCGCGGAAATCGGAGAGACGCCCGTTGGTGCAGCTACCGATGAATGCCACATCGATCGGTGTGCCCGCGATGGGAGCGCCCGGTTCCAGTTTCATGTAGTCGAGGGCTTCCTCGATCGACTGGCGCTGTTCGACGTCGTCGCAGTCGGCAGGATCCGGAATCGTTTCATTCACGAAGATGCCGTGGTCCGGTGAAATTCCCCAGGTCACGGAAGGCGCGATATCCTCAGCGCGGATTTCGACGATGTCATCGTAGTGGCAATCCGGATCCGAAGCGACGGCGCGCCAGCGATGGACGGCCTCCTCCCACTTTTCTCCCTTCGGCGAACGAGGCCTTCCTTCGAGATAGGCGAAGGTCTTCTCGTCGGGATTGACGTAACCGCAACGGGCACCTCCCTCGATCGACATGTTGCACACCGTCATCCGCTCCTCCATCGAGAACTTGTCAAAGACGCTTCCCCCGTATTCGTAGGCGTAGCCGATTCCGCCTTTCGCACCGAGGAGCTTGATGATGTGGAGGATGACGTCCTTGGCGTAGACGCCGGGTCGCAGATCCCCATCGACGTTGATCCGGCGCACCCGAAGCTTGTTCAGGGCCATGGTCTGGGTCGCGAGCACATCGCGGATCTGGGTTGTTCCGATTCCGAAGGCGATCGCCCCGAATGCGCCGTGGGTGGCCGTGTGCGAATCTCCGCAGGCAATAGTGGTGCCGGGCTGGGTGATTCCCTGTTCCGGCCCAACGACATGCACGATTCCCTGTCCGCCACTCCCGATATCGAAGAAGGTGATGCCGAACTCTTCACAATTCTTGCGCAGTTCCTCGATCATGGCCTGGGCCAAAGGATCGGAGAAGGGCTCCTGCTGACTCCGCGTCGGGACGATGTGATCGACGGTGGCAAACGTACGGTGCGGATATTTCACGTCCAGCCCCAGGTCCCGGAGCATCCCGAACGCCTGCGGACTGGTAACCTCGTGAATCAGGTGGGTCCCGATCAGCAGTTGCGTCTGTCGGTTGGACATTTGCTTCACCGCGTGGGCGTCCCAGACTTTCTCGAAGAGGTTTTTTCCGCTCATGTTGCGCAAACCATCGATCGTAGCACATCGCACCGGTCACCGGAAATGAAACTTTACCCGAGCCCTGACGAAGAACTTCATTCGCAACGACTCCGCCAGTTGAAACACGCGCAATGCGGTGTATCGGTGGGTGCCCGTCGATGGGCTCCAACCATAGACCAACCAACTGATCCCAAAATCATGAAACTGACCAAACTGATCGAGACTCTCACAGTCTTCGCGTTTGCCGCATTTGCGTTCGCGCTTGTCGGCTGCACCGAGACGACGGAAGAGACCACCGAGGAAACCGCGGAAGCGGCGGAAGAAGTGACGGAAGCTCCCGAGCCCGCTCCGAAGGAAGAAGCTCCCAAGCCTGCGCCCAAGGAGGAGGCTCCCAAGCCTGCGCCCAAGGAGGAAGCTCCCAAGCCTGCGCCCAAGGAGGAAGCTCCCAAGCCTGCGCCGAAGAAGGAAGCTCCCAAGCCCGCGCCCAAGGCGAAAGCAAAGTCTGCTGCCAAGAAGGCGGCCGCTCCCTCGACGAAGATCGTGATTCGCGGCTCCGACACCCTCGGCGCGAAGATGGTGCCCCAGCTCTCCGAGGCCTACAAGGAAGCCGGTAACACGGTTTCGTTCGAAATCGCTGCCGAAGGTTCTTCGACCGCGTTCACCAACCTCCTCGCCGGAACGGCCGACATCGGTATGTCCAGCCGGAACATCAAGGACTCCGAAGTGGACGAGTTCACCGCCAAGGGCATGGAAATCAAGGACTGGATCGGTGCCTACGACATGATCGGCGTGATCGTGAACGAAGCGAATGGCATCGAGAACATCACCCTCGCCCAGGTCGAGGGGATCTTCACCGGTGACATCACCGACTGGAGCGAAGTGGGCGGCAAAGCCGGTCCTATCTCCGTCTACACCCGGAACACCTCTTCGGGGACCTACAAGTCCTTCCAGGAGATGGCGATGAACAAGCGCGACTACGGTGCGGACACGCAGAAGATGGCCGGCAACGAGCAGATCGCTGCCGAGGTGGCCAAGAACGAATCCGGCATCGGCTACGTTGGCCTCGCCTACACCGAGAAGGAAGGCATCAAGGCCATCGCTGTCGATGGTGTCGCTCTCGAGCCCAAGAACGCCGCCGACTACCCGATCGCCCGTAGCCTTCACTACTACACGATCGAGGGCAAGCTCTCGGACGCCGCCAAGGCTTTCCTCGAGTGGGCGACCACCGACGCGAAGGCCGGTGAGGTCGTTTCGCGCGTCGGCTTCATCCCCGCCAACTGAACCACCGGTTTCACTCGATCGAAACGATCGAGCCTCAATTGACAGAGCCCGGCAGGCGCCCGCCTGCCGGGCTTTTTTGGCGACAGCACCCTCCTTACCACTCGACTCGCCCGAAAAAACCGCCCTTCCTGTGTGAATTTTTCTTCACACAGCGTTGACTTTCTTTCGCCTTGTCGGCACGACATCCCATCATGCAAAAGATACCGGGAGGCCTCCTCATCGTGATCGAAGGAATCGACGGTGCGGGAAAGACAACCCAGGCAGCGATGCTGTCGCAGCACTTCGGCCAGCTCGGCTTTCCCGTCTTGATGAGCAAGGAGCCCACGATCCGCAAGTGGGGCCGCACGCTTCGAGAGACGGCCGCAGCCGGACGCCTCACCCGGGAGAAGGAACGCGAATTGTTTCGCGCCGATCGCGAAGAACATGTCGCCGAGGTGATACGGCCCGCCTTGTCGGAGGGGCACGTCGTCATACTCGACCGCTACTATTTCTCGACGGCCGCCTACCAGAGCGAGTCCGACGAGGAGGTGCGCGAAATCCTCGCAGCCAACGAGGCATTCGCTCCCATGCCCGACTGTGCCCTCGTCCTCGACGTGGCACCAGCCGAAGGCCTGCGCCGCATCATGGCACGAGGAGACTCGCCCAACAGCTTCGAGTCCGAAGGACAACTGGCACGCGCCGGCGAAGTATTTCGTTCCCTGGGTGATTCGTCGATCCACGTCATCGACGGGTGTGCCCGGATTGGTGCCATTCACAGGCAGGTGGTCAAACTTGCCAAGCAGTCAGCTGTGGCCAAGCTGACCGGGGTCCCGGCCGAGGTGGCCGAACCGGTTCGCGAGGCACTGGCGATCGCCTGATTTCCCTGGATTCCGCTTCTCCCGCCGATCCTGCCGCAGCCGCAATCCGGTGCTGCCGACTCCAACCCGACAGGGCCGCGCTCATAAAAAGGCCGGGCTCAACGGCCCGGCCTCACAAAGCCTCACAAAGCAGAGGTGTGTTTCCGCGAAGGCCGTCGCAGGGGCAAAGACGGCCACGCGGGAAACGGAGAGATCAACTCGAGATCTCCTCACCGACGGCGTAGCGGGCGAAGCGAGCAATCGTGACTTCGTCGCCTGTCCCCTTGTTCAATTCGTCGATGAGATCCTGGATCGTCTTGTCCCCATCCTTGATGAAACCTTGCTCGAGGAGGCAGTTCGTCGCGTAGAACTTGCCCATCTTCCCCTCGATGATCTTGTCGATCACGTTGGCCGGCTTGTCCTTCATCTGCTCGCGGAAGATTTCCTTCTCGGACTCGACCAGCGACTCGGGAACCCCCGAACGATCAACGCAGACAGGGTGAGCGGCGGCGATGTGGAGGGTGAGGTCCTTGGCAAATTCGTTGAACCCGGCGTCTTCCGTGGTCGCGGCGTCCCCGCAACCCACTTCGACGAGAACGCCGACGCGCCCCTGCATGTGAATGTAGGTGGCAACGGCACCCTCGCCCTCTGCAGCGTAGTACGCAAACCGGCTCAGGCTCAGGTTCTCCCCGAGTTCTCCGACCTTGCCCTTCACGAATTCATCGAGCGTACCTTCACCGTCACCGGCAAAGTCCTGGACCAGGAGTTCATCGAGGTCGGCGGCACCTCCAGTCGCCTCGATATGATCGATAATCTGCTCGACGAATGCCTGGAAGTTCTCATTCTTCGCAACAAAGTCGGTCTCGCAGTTGACCTCCACCAGGATTCCCGTCTTCCGGTCATCCGAAACCTTCGATGCGATCACGCCTTCCTTGGCGGTCCGGCCCGCCTTCTTTTCCGCATCGGCGATTCCCTTCTTTCGAAGGACGGTTTCCGCGGCTTCGAGATCTCCCCCTGCCTCCTCGAGGGCCGCCTTGCAGTCCATCATGCCGGCGTTCGTCTTTTCGCGGAGGGTCTTGATCAGTTGAGCAGTGATTTCAGCCATGTCGATTGTCGGATTGAGAAAGGGATATCACGTTGATGTGGTGCGACTTTGCAAATGCGCCCGTGTGCCGGAAACGTCAAACCGAAGTCATGTCGCCGGTATTCGATCCGATCAATTTGACGATACGACGGGGTCGATCAACATCTTCAGGATGACGCGAATGGAACGGATCGCGTCGTCGTTCGACACGATCGGATACTCGACCGCCTCGGGATCGGCGTTCGAATCGACCATTGCAACGATCGGTATGCCGAGCTTGTGCGCCTCGTTGACCGCATTGTATTCCCGAGCGGAATCGACGATCACGAGTGCATCGGGAAGATTCACCATCTCCCGGATTCCTCCGAGTCGAAGAAGCAGCTTGTTGCGCTCGCGGTTCAGCGAAGCCACCTCCTTCTTGCTCATCTTCTTATAGTCGGGAGATTTTTCGAGGTTCTCGAGATACTCGAGGCGACTCACACTCCGGCGGACCGTTTCGAGATTGGTCATCGTTCCCCCCAGCCAACGGTGATTGACGTAGAATTGGCCGGTTGCTTCGGCCGCCTCGCGCACCGCATCCTGGGCCTGTCGCTTGCAACCAACGAAAAGGACCCTCTTGCCCTTTGCCGAGAGGTCGGCGAGAAACCGGCCGGCTGCATCCACCTGCTCGAGCGTCTTCTCGAGATTGATGAGGTGAACGTTGTTCTTCTCCCCCATGATAAAGGGGCGCATGCGGGGATTCCACTTGCGGGACTGGTGTCCGAAATGAACACCTGCTTCGACGAGTTCGGTCAGAGCTTCGTTGGACATGTCAGGGTTGGCATCCTTTTGGCAGGACTGCCGTGGGTTGGGGATCCGCCGTCAATTCTTCAGCTTCGCTCGGTCAAAGGCCGAAATCCCCGGTGGTTTCTACAAGACGGCGGGCAAAGGGCGGGAATTTACCTCCCGCGCGAGGGAAATCAACTGAAAGGTTGGCACCCACCGCATCGCTTTGAGGGAGTCTCTGACCAAGCGGTGCCAAGGGAATACCCCGCCACCTCGCACCGGGTGGCGGGCACTCCTCGGGGCAAGACCGGCTCAGGCCGACTCTTCCGCGAATTCGATTTCGGGTTCTTCGGGTGATGCCTCCTCGAGTTCCTCTGCCGTCACGTATTCCTCCACCTCGATATTCCGGACGTGGCGGAATCCGGTGCCGGCGGGAATGAGGTGCCCCATGATGACGTTCTCCTTGAACCCACGCAGGTAGTCCGCCTTGCCGAGCGTGGCGGCCTCCGTCAGCACCCGGGTCGTGTCCTGGAAGGACGCAGCCGAAATGAAGCTGTCGGTTTCGAGAGACGCCTTGGTGATGCCGAGCAGAACGGGTTCGCCTTCCGCGGGTTTTCCCCCCTGCTCCTCCATCTCGGCGTTGACCGCCTCGAAGGTGGTCTTTTCGACCTGGTCACCCCAGAGGAAATTCGTGTCGCCCGGATCGGTGATACGGACCTTCCGAAGCATCTGCCGAATGATGATCTCGATGTGCTTGTCGTTGATGTCGACGCCCTGGAGGCGGTAGACCTCCTGCACCTCGCTCACGAGGTGCTCCATCAGCGCGTGTGGTCCGAGGATGTCGAGAATCTCGTGGGGGGTCACCGATCCCTCGGTCAGCTGCTGCCCCTTCTTCACCGTGTCACCCGGCTGAACGAGGTAGTGCTTCCCGAGCGGGATGAGGTGTTCCTCCTGCTCCTTCGTCTGCGGATCGGTGACGATGAGCTTCCGCTTCGCCCGAACGGTGCCTCCGAACTCGACGACCCCATCGATCTTCGCGATCTCCGCCGCCTCCTTGGGCTTGCGCGCTTCGAAGAGTTCGGCCACGCGCGGCAGACCCCCGGTGATGTCCTTCGTCTCTGCCACTTTCCGCGGGGTTCGGGCGAGCTGCTCGCCCGCCTTGACCTTCTGTCCCTCCTTCACCGAGAGGTGGGCACCGGTGGGAATCGAGTAGGTCGCCAGCTCTTCCCCCTTGGTATTCACGATGCAGATCTGCGGGTGCAGGTCCTCCTTGTGTTCGATCACGACCAGCCCCTTGGTATTGGTTTCCTTGTCGATCTCCGTGTCGAGGGTGATGCCCTGCAACATGTCGCGGAACTTGATCTTACCGGCCTTTTCGGTGATGACGGGGACATTGTAGGGATCCCAGGTCACGATCGTTTGACCCTTTTTCACCGCGCCGTTGTCCGCCGCGGAGATCACCGATCCAATCACGATGTTGTAGCTTTCCAGCTCGCGACCGTTCTTGTCGTGAATCGAAATCGTCCCGTTCTTGTTCAGCGCGACGAAAGTGCCGTCCACCGTCTCGACGGTGCGGAGGTTGTTGTAGCGGATGACACCCTTCTCCTTCACCTTGATGATCGGCTGCTTGAAGCTCGAGGTCGCCACCCCGCCGACGTGGAAGGTTCGCATCGTCAGCTGCGTACCGGGTTCCCCGATCGACTGGGCCGCAATGATCCCCACCGCTTCTCCGACCTCGGCCATCTTGTTCGTGGCGAGGTTCATTCCGTAGCAACGCGCACAACAACCGCGCCGACTCTCGCAAGTCAATACAGAGCGAATCTTCAACTGTTCGTGACCGATGTCGTAAAGGCGCTGCGCGATCGCCTCGTCGATCATCTGTCCGGGTTTCACGACGGTCTCGTCGCCATTGACCACCTTCTCCGAGGCGACTCGACCGTAAATCCGCGTCTTCAGGTCGACGACCTCCTCGTCGCCCTCGTAGACCGACTTCACCAGGATACCGTTGGCCGTTCCGCAGTCCTCCTCAGTGATGATGACATCCTGCGCCACGTCCACGAGCTTCCGGGTCATGTAACCGGAATCAGCCGTCTTCAAAGCAGTGTCGGCCAGACCTTTTCGCGCGCCGTGAGTGGAGATGAAATATTCCAGCACGGAGAGCCCCGACCGGAAATTCGAGATGATCGGGCGTTCGATGATCTCTCCGGATGGTTTTGCCATCAGCCCCCGCATTCCGGAGAGCTGCTTGATCTGCTGACGGTTTCCTCGCGCTCCGGAATCCACCATCATGAAGAGCGGGTTGGGGAGGTCCTTTCCGTCGTTGTACTCGATGGTGCGGAAGAGCGCCTTGGTGATCTCGTCACCGGCGTGGGTCCAGATATCGACGATCTTGTTGTAGCGCTCCTTGTTGGTGATGACGCCGGCGCGATACTGCTCGTTCGCCTTCTGCACTTCGGCAGTGGCATCCGCGACCTCGGTCTCCTTCTCATCCGGGATGATCATGTCGAAAATCCCCACCGAGGAGCCCGAGCGGCACGCCTCCCGAAATCCGAGCGTCTTCAGAGCATCGAGAGACTCCACCGTTCCGTCCTGACCGGCCACCTGGTAGCAACGCCAGATGATCGTCGACAGCTGCTTCTTGCCGACGGTCTCGTTGAAGAACCCGAGTCCCTCTGGCCAGATTTCGTTGAACCGCACCCGTCCCGCCGTGGTCACGATGATCTTGCGCTCCTTGTCGCCAAAGATGTGCTCCTCCTTGCCGAAGTCCGGGTTGCTCATCCGGATCGGCTGATGCATGCCGATGGACCGGTTCGCCATCGCGAATTCCACTTCCGTGGTGTCGGCGAAAAGAGGCAGGGTCGGCTCGATGTCGGGCTCACGAAGAGGAATTTTCCGGCAATAGGTGAGGAAGTAACTCCCGAGGGTGATGTCCTGGGAAGGCGTCGTGATCGGCTTTCCGCTCGAGGGGGTGAAGATGTTGTTGGGCGCCAGCATCAGCATGCGCGCCTCCATCTGCGCCTCCACCGAAAGCGGAACGTGAACGGCCATCTGGTCGCCGTCGAAGTCGGCGTTGTACGCGGTACAGACGAGCGGGTGAACGCGAATCGCCGAACCCTCGATCAGGACAGGCTCGAAAGCCTGGATCGAGAGGCGGTGCAGGGTGGGCGCCCGGTTCAGCATGACCGGGTGGCCCTTCGTCACTTCCTCCAGGATGTCCCAGACCTCGGGCGTGCGGCGCTCGATCAGTTTCTTTGCGCTTCGGACAGTGTGGACGTATCCCAACTCCTTGAGTCGGCGGATGATGAACGGTTCGAAGAGAACGAGTGCCATTTTCTTGGGCAGACCGCACTGGTGCAGCTTGAGATCGGGCCCAATCACGATCACGGACCGGCCCGAGTAGTCGACGCGCTTTCCGAGCAGGTTCTGACGGAATCGACCGCCCTTGCCTTTGAGCATGTCCGAGAGCGATTTCAGCGCCCGGTTGCCGGCACCGGTCACGGCACGCCCGTGGCGACCGTTGTCGAACAGGGCATCGACGGCCTCCTGGAGCATCCGCTTTTCGTTCCGGATGATGACGTCGGGCGTCTTCAACTGGAGTAGGTTCTTCAGTCGATTGTTCCGGTTGATGACACGGCGATAGAGGTCGTTCAGATCCGACGTGGCAAAACGTCCGCCCTCGAGAGGAACAAGGGGGCGGAGGTCCGGCGGAATCACCGGGAGCACCTCCATGATCATCCACTCGGGACGGGTGTTCGAAGTGTGGAAGCCCTGCGCGAGCTTGAGCCTCTTGGCGAGTTTCTTCCGCACCTGCTTGGAGCGGGTCTTCGTCATCGCCTCCTCCAGCTCGGTGATCAAGGCGGGCAGGTCACAGCGTGCCAGGAGATCGCGAACGGCCTCGGCACCCATGCCAGCGGAGAACCCTTCCACACCGTATTCCTCCTGGGCATCGCGATACTCCAGTTCGGTGAGAAGCTGACCGGCCTCCAGGGGCGTGTTACCCGGATCGATGACGATGTAGTCCTCGTAGTAGATCACCCGCTCGAGCTGGCGAGCGCTCATGTCGAGCATGAGGCCGATGCGCGAGGGCATGCACTTGTAGAACCAGATGTGCGAGACCGGCACGGCAAGTTCGATGTGACCCATGCGCTCCCGGCGAACCCGGGACAGAGTCACCTCGACCCCGCAACGATCGCACACCGTACCCTTGTGTTTGATCCGCTTGTATTTTCCGCAGGTGCATTCCCAGTCCTTGGTCGGACCGAAAATTCGCTCGCAGAAGAGGCCACCCTTCTCCGGCTTGAAGGTGCGGTAGTTGATCGTTTCGGGGTTCTTCACCTCGCCCCGGCTCCAGGATCGAATGATCTCGGGACTGGCGACGGTGATCCGAACGTGATCGAAACTGTCGGACTTCGGCTCGAGGCCGAAGATCTCGTCGAGGTGGGATTCGGAACTGAGGGATGGAACAGACACGGTTCTGGAAGGCTGGGATTAAACGGGCGGGATGGATGGGTCGCGGCGAGCCGCGGAAAGAGGGTCGAACAGAGGGTCCGGATAGGGCGGGCGTCAGGAAGCCATCATGCTTTCCATGAGGATCTCCTCGGGTGAGCGCTCGGAGGAATCGACGCGGACATCCAGGCCGAGGCTCTGCATTTCCTTGATCAAAACGTTGAAGGATTCCGGGGTGCCGGCGTCGAGGTTGTTGTCCCCCTTGACGATGGATTCGTAGATCCGGGTCCGTCCCTGCACGTCATCCGATTTCACGGTGAGCAGCTCCTGCAAGGTGTAGGCGGCTCCGTAGGCCTCCAGGGCCCAGACTTCCATCTCGCCGAAACGCTGGCCACCATACTGCGCCTTGCCACCCAACGGTTGCTGGGTGACGAGCGAGTAGGGACCGACCGCACGCGCGTGGATCTTGTCCTGAACAAGGTGGCCCAATTTCAACATGTAGATGATGCCGACCACGACCTCCTGGTAGAACGGATCGCCGGTGCGGCCATCATAGAGCTGCGACTTGCCGTTCGTCCCGATCCACTCGAAGCCATCGGTCTGCTTCGCCTCCTCGAGGTATTCGACGATCTTCGACTCGGGAATCCCGTCGAACACCGGCGTGGCCACCTTGAAACCGAGCGCCTTCGCAGCGACTCCGAGGTGGGTCTCGAGCACCTGACCGACGTTCATCCGGCTCGGGACGCCGAGGGGATTGAGGCAGATATCGACCGGAGTGCCGTCCTCGAGGAAAGGCATGTCCTCTTCGGGAACGATCGTCGCTACGACCCCCTTGTTGCCGTGCCGTCCGGCCATCTTGTCGCCGACGGAAAGCTTCCGCTTCTTGGCGACATACACCTTCACCTGCTTGATCACTCCGGGATCGACCTCATCGCCCGACTCGATCCGGTCGAGTTGACGCTCCCGCTCCATGTCGATATCCGAGAACTTCTGCTCGAAGGTCGAGACGATATCGAGAATCTTGTTCCGGATCGGACTCGGGTCGATCTCGATGTTGGCGTAGTTGTCCGCCAGCTTACGCAGGAGAGTCTTCGTGATTTTCCGGTTCGCAGGAATGATGATCTCGCCACTTCGACCGTTGACGACGTCGAGGGGAATCTTCTCGCCGAGCAGGACGTCGGAGAGCTTGTCGGTGAGTTGCTCGGTCAATTCCTCGTGCCGGCGCTTGTGCTCGTCGATGATCTGCTTCTGCTGGCGTTGCTGCTCCTTGGGATCGAGATCCTCCTTCGCGGACGAATTGCGCGAGGACACCCGCACATCCATCACGATACCGATGCACCCGGAAGGCACGCGGAGCGAGGTGTCTTTCACGTCGGCCGCCTTCTCCCCGAAGATCGCCCGCAGAAGGCGCTCCTCGGGTGCGAGTTCCGTCTCGCTTTTCGGGGTGATTTTTCCAACGAGGATATCGCCCGGTTTCACCTCCGCACCAACACGGATGACACCGTCCGGACCGAGGTCCTTCAGCGCCTCCTCACCCACGTTGGGGATATCGCGGGTAATTTCTTCGGGGCCCAGCTTCGTGTCACGGGCTCCGATCTCGAACTCGTCCACGTGAATCGACGTGTAGACGTCCTCCTTCACGATGCGCTCGGAAATCACGATCGCATCCTCGAAGTTGTAGCCGTTCCATGGCATGAAGGCCACGAGAACGTTGCGCCCCAAGGCAAGCTCGCCGTGGTCGGTGTTCGGCCCGTCGGCGAGCACCTGGCCCGCCTTCACCTTGTCCCCACGATGCACGATAGGCTTCTGATTGATACAGGTGCCGGCGTTCGATCGCATGAACTTGCGGAGGGGATACACGTGGATCCCTTTCGACTCGTCGGTTCGCAGCTTGAACGGATTGGTGAGGAACTGGGCCTCGGAACAGGGCAACTCCCCGTCCTTGGTCACCACGATGATCTCGGCCGTAGCGGCGGCGACCTTTCCACTGCCCTCGGAGATGACGACGGCGCGGGAATCGCGGGCGACCTTCGATTCCATCCCGGTTCCGACATACGGGGAATCGGAAACCAGCAAGGGAACGCCCTGGCGCTGCATGTTTGATCCCATGAGAGCCCGGTTCGCATCGTCGTGCTCGAGAAAGGGAATCAGACTCGCCGCCACCGATACCAACTGTTTCGGCGAGACATCCATGTAGGCAGCCTGCTCGGGCTCCACCTCGATGAAATCTCCGAGGTGGCGGACCGTGATCTGCTCGGTCTGGAAGTTTCCCTTTTCGTCGATCGAGTTGTTCGCCTGCGCAATGAGGTAACTCTCCTCCTGATCCGCGGTAAGATAGTCGATTTTCTTCGACACGACGCCCTTCACGATCCTGCGGTAGGGAGTCTCGATGAACCCGAATTCGTTGATGCGGGCATAACAGCTCATCGAGTTGATGAGACCGATGTTGGGACCTTCCGGAGTCTCGATCGGGCAGATGCGCCCGTAGTGCGAGGGGTGCACATCACGCACCTCGAATCCCGCCCGGTCCCGGTTCAATCCACCCGGTCCGAGCGCGGAAAGGCGCCGCTTGTGCGTCAACTCCGACAACGGGTTGATCTGGTCCATGAACTGGCTCAGCTGCGAACGCCCGAAGAAATCGCGGACAACGGCGGCAAGAGCCTTGGGATTCACCAGCTTCGAAGGCGTCATCCCATCGAGATTCACGTCGAACAGGGTCATCCGCTCCTTGACCAGCCTCTCGGTCCGGGCCAAACCGACGCGACACTGATTGGCGAGCAATTCACCAACGGCACGCACCCGGCGACTGCCGAGGTGATCGATATCGTCGAGCACACCCTCTCCCCGCTTGAGCCCGAAGAGATAGGTCATCGCCGCAAGGAAGTCCTCGGCGGTGAGGACTCGCGTTTCATCGTCCACGTCGATGCCGAGCTTCTGATTGATCTTGTAGCGCCCGACACGGGTGAGATCATACTTCTTCGGATCGAAGAAGAGACGCTTCAGCAGGGCCTTGGCGTTGGCCACCGTGGGCGGATCGCCGGGGCGGAGGCGCTTGTAGATGTCCTTGAGAGCCTCCTCCTCGTTGCTCGCCGGATCCTTCTTCAGCGATTTGACGAGCAGCTCGTCGTGAGAGGCAGTGATGCAGGGAAGGCTCTTGATCCCCAGCGCATGCAACTGGTTGATCGTCGCGATGGTGAGCGGCTCGTAGGCCTTCGCGATGATGGTTTCCCCGTCGAGCACGTCACTGAAAATCACCTTGTTGGCCAACCCGGCCTCATCCATCGACGGATCGATCTTCAGCTTCTCGATATCGTAGAATTCCTTGATGATATCCTCGTCGGTCGGAAATCCGATTGCCCGCAGGAAGGTGGTCGCGAGGAACTTCCGGCGGCGGCGGCGGCGATCCAAATACACGTAGAGGAGATCGTTCGTGTCGAATTGAACCTCCATCCACGAGCCCCGATCGGGTATGATGCGAAACCCGAAGAGGATCTTCCCATTGAGATGCTGAGACGTTTCGAAGCACACTCCCGGGGAACGGTGAAGCTGACTGACCACGACACGCTCCGCCCCGTTGATCACGAATGTGCCGCGCCGGGTCATCATCGGGAGCTCCCCCATGTAGACCCGCTCTTCCTTCGTGCCCGTCTCGTCGGTGAGGGCAAAGGTCACATAGAGGGGAGCGCTGAAGGATTCCCCGTCGCGAAGAGCCTCGAGAGCAGTCAGCTTGGGCTCGCCCACCTCGTATTTCGCGAAATCGAGGGTGAATTTCTCATCATAACTCTGGATCGGAAACACCTCCTGAAAGACCGCCTGCAGACCGATCGATTCGCGTTCACGGGGCGTCTTCTCCTGTTGGAGGAACTCCTTGTAAGAATCGAGCTGCACCTCGATCAGGTTTGGGGTCTCCACCCCTTCTTCGATATCTCCGAAGTACAATCGCTCGAGTTTATTGGCTGCCGCTGACATAATTCCGATTGGTCGGTGGATCTACCGTCGCCGCGATACAGGGAGAGGGATGCGCCGAGGCAGAGCCTGCCTCCGCCTCCCCTTGACGAGAAGCGGAGAAAACTCTCCCTCAACCACAACATCCGATACCGATTTCGACCACAAGACGACGAGGCCTGACTGCTCTCGAACAGTCAGGACTCGCCGTCCCTTCAGCAAGAATCGGGTTCTGTCAGCACTTCGGTGGTCGTGTAACGTATGATCACAACGTTTTCTTAACCGAAAATTATCGAGATTCACCGCGCCCCGCCCTAACGGGACGCGGATCACCAAAACAGGTTACGATTACTTGAGTTCGACGGTAGCACCGGCGTCCTCGAGTTTCTTCTTCATTTCTTCGGCCTCGTCTTTCGACGCGCCCTCCTTCAGGGTCTCGGGAGCGCTTTCGACGATCTTCTTCGCATCGGCAAGACCCAGCCCGGAAACCGCTTCCCGGACAGCCTTGATGACCGCGATCTTGTTGTCGCCAAAGGAAGCGAGCACGACGTCGAAGGAATCTTTCTCCTCCGCCGGCGCATCACCGCCTCCGTCACCGCCTCCGGCGGGCATCGGCATCGCCATCGCTGCGGCGGGAGCTGCAGCACTCACGCCCCACTTGTCTTCCAGGGCTTTCACAAGGTCAGCCACCTCGAGGACCGTCAGGCCGCTCAATTGTTCTACCAGTTCTTCTGTAGTTGCCATTTCTGATTTGGGGTATCGCCGGACCGGGAGGCGTCCCGGAGATTTACCGCGCTGCGCCCAGCGCTCGACAAGGAACCCGGTTTGTTGTTTTCGTTTGGTTGTTCCAGCCCCCGGAGCCTCCCGGAGACCGAAAAAGTGTAATCCGCTCTGTCGCTCGAATGGTTCAGCCCTTTTCCTTCTTCGCCTGGAGGACGCGAACCAGCGACGCCAGCGACTCCGACAGCACGGTGACGAATTCGGTACCGGGCCTCGAGAACACCGTGGCGAGGCGCGTTCCCGGCTGGGACATCACGCCGAGCAGTTGGGCCCGGAGAACCTCGATCGGGGGCAAATCGGCCAACGCCGCCACCTGCTTTGCATCCAGAAGGGTCCCGTCGAGAACCCCCCCCCGAAGCGGCGGGCGGTTGAATTCCTTGAAGAAATTCTCCATTACCTTCACGGCGGCACACACATCGTTGTCGCCAGTGATGATCGCCGACTGCCCGGTGAGGAACTCGCCGAGCCCTTCCGGATATCCCGCCGCGTCGGCGGCCCGCTTGACGAAGGTGTTCTTCGCGACATGGAATTTCGAATCGGCTTCGCGCAACCGGTTTCGCAACTCGGCAAACTCCGGCACGGTCATGCCGCCATAATCGGCCACGAGGAGGAAGGGGGACTCGTTGATCTTTTCGAGCAATTCGTCGATCACCACTTGTTTCAGATCCTTCATTTGGTCAAATCGTGCAATTCACTGTTTCGTTTCCCCTCCTGCTTCAACGCCACGCCGTGATATCCAGCTTCACTCCCGGCGACATCGTGGCCACCAGCGTGCCCGCCTGCAGGTAGTTCCCTTTCGCCGCCGGGGGCTTGGCTGCCGCCACCGAATCGATCACCGCCCGGCCATTCTCGATCAGCATCTCGGGTTCGAACGACGCCTTTCCGATGGGAACGGAAATGTTGCCGTTCTTGTCCAACTTGAAATCGACTCGCCCCGCCTTCACCGCTTTCACCGCCCCTGCGGTATCGTCGGTCACCGTGCCCGTTTTCGGATTCGGCATGAGACCTCGCGGGCCAAGCTGGCGACCGAGCTTCCGCACCTCGGACATGGCGGAGGGCGTGGCGACAACGACGTCAAAGTCCATCCAGCCCCCCTGGATCTCCTTGATCAAGTTCTCGAAGCCGACGTGCTCGGCCCCGGCATTCTTCGCCTCGGTGGCTGCCTCGCCTTCGGCGAACACCAGCACGCGGACGTCCTTCCCGCTCCCGTTGGGAAGAGGACAACTTCCACGCACCATCTGGTCCGACTGGCGGGGATCAACCCCCATCTTGAAGCTGATCGCCACGGTCTGATCGAATTTCGGAGCGGGAAACTCCTTGATCAACTTCACCGCATCCTCCAGTGGATAGGTCTTGTCACGATCCACCATCTCGGCGGCCTTTTCATATCGTTTGCTGCGTTTTCCTGGCATGGCTCTGGTGCAGTTCAATCGGGAGTCAATCCCTCCTGCTCGTTGGTTTGATGATAAAAATGTTTCCGGCCAGAGGGAGGCCCCCTACCATTCGATATCGATCCCCATCTGGCGCGCGGTTCCGGCGAGGATCCGGCAGGCCATCTCCTCGTCATTCGTGTTCAGGTCGTCCATCTTGACGCGCGCGACCTCGAGGAGCTGGTCCTTCGTCAGCTTTCCGACCTTGGCCTTGTGGGGTTCACCCGATCCCTTCGCAAGGTTCGCCGCCTTCTTCAGCAGCACGGCCGCAGGCGGCTTCTTGGTCACGAAGGTGAAACTCTTGTCGGAATAGACGGTGATCACCACCGGCAAGAGATCTCCGGCACTCTCCTGGGTCCGCGCATTGAACTCCTTGCAGAACTCCATGATGTTCACACCTGCCTGACCGAGGGCCGGACCAACAGGTGGTGACGGGTTCGCCTGACCCGCCTGGATCTGCAGCTTCAACTGTGCCGCTACTTCTTTTGCCATCGTATTCTGTCTGAAAAATTTCGCCTTGCCCACAACGCGACCCGCAGGACCGCGACCGGATACATCATCATCCCCGCTCCACCTGCCAATACTCCAGCGGAACGAGCGTCTCACGCCCGAAGATATTCACCGAAACCATCAATTCGCCCTTCTCCTCGTCGATTTCGGCGATCACGCCTGCCTGCCCCTGGAACGGGCCGTCCGTCACGGTGACGGAGTCGCCCACTTCATGCTCCACGGCCGGCTTCACACTCCCCTCGCGCTCCTTGATCTGGGCCAGCATCCCCTCCACCTCATGCTTCGGCATCGGAATGGGTCGGTCCTTCGTTCCGGCAAAATTGATCACTCCGTCCGTCTCCTGGATGAAATACCAGGTCCGGTCGACCAGCTGGTTGCTCTCATCGAGAAGGTGCATGTTGATGATGATGTAACCCGGATAGAATTTACGATTCGTCTCCCTTTTCTGCCCCCCCTTGACCTCGGACACGCGCTCCTGGGGAACCAGCACCTCGTAGACGACATCCCCCATCTCCTCCGAATCGATCCGGCGAAGCAAATTCTCCTTCACCTTCAACTCCTGTCCGGAGAGAACGTGAACCACATACCACTGTTCGTTGGGTGGAGGAATGGTTGGCATCGTGAGAGATATCTCGAGGTAACGGGGCAAACCGCCCCCAGGCGCGGTCCAGCACCCAACGGTCAAGCGTCCTAGAATCCGGAAGTGAGGAAAGACATCAGATTTCTCATCGCGAAGTCGATCATCGCGACATACGCGCCGAGCAAGACCATCGCAATCATCACCACGATCGTCGAATCGATCAGTTGCTTGTAGCGCTTGATCCCCTTCTCCTTGGGATCCCATGGCCACGTCGCCTTCTTCAACTCGGCCTTGACCTCGCCGAGGTATCGGGTGGTTTTCTTGATCATTTCACTGCGCTCTCTTCCGTTCGGGTCTCGCACCGGACAGGGCGGGGCCTCCGAAACATTCCCGGGGCGGTGGCAGGGCAGGCGAGACTCGAACTCGCAACCAACGGTTTTGGAGACCGCTACTCTACCAATTGAGCTACTGCCCTGTTTCCCATTCTTTTCCCGATGTCCGGGGGCGCCAAGAGGGGAACCGCCGAACGGCACCCCTCTCGCCAAATTTTCCACTCACGGAAGCGATCCGCATCCGGACCACCCCGCCAATTTTCACTCGATCAGTCGAGAATCTCAGAGACGCGGCCTGCTCCCACAGTACGACCACCTTCACGAATCGCAAAACGAATCGTCTTCTCCATCGCGATGGAGGTGATCAGCTCGACTTCCATGTTCACGTTGTCACCCGGCATCACCATCTCGACTCCGTCGGGAAGCTGAACGGATCCCGTCACATCCGTGGTCCGGAAGTAGAACTGCGGGCGATAATTGTTGAAGAACGGGGTGTGGCGACCACCCTCATCCTTACTGAGCACGTAGACCTCGGCCTTGAACTTCTTGTGCGGGGTGATCGAACCGGGCTTGGCGATCACCTGCCCGCGCTCGATGTCCTCTTTCTTCACGCCGCGAAGCAGGAGGCCCACGTTGTCACCCGCCTGCCCCTCGTCGAGCAGCTTGCGAAACATCTCGATATCGGTGACTGTCGTCTTCACGGTGTCGCGGATCCCGACGATCTCCACCTCTTCCATCTTTTTCACGATACCGCGCTCGATACGACCAGTCGCAACCGTTCCCCGGCCCTCGATCGAGAAGACATCCTCGATCGGCATGAGGAAATCGAGATCCACCGGACGATCGGGAAGCGGAATGTAGTCGTCAACCGCCTCCATCAGCTTGAGAATGTTCTCCTGGTGGGTCGAATCCCCCTCGAGAGCCTTGAGCGCGGATCCCTTCACGATCGGAATATCGTCGCCCGGGAACTCATATTGCGAAAGGAGGTCGCGCACCTCCATCTCGACCAGCTCGAGCAACTCCTCATCGTCCACCTGATCGGTCTTGTTGAGGAAGACCACGATCGCCGGGACCCCCACCTGACGAGCAAGCAGGATGTGCTCACGCGTCTGGGGCATCGGACCGTCCGCCGCACTGACCACGAGAATGGCTCCGTCCATCTGCGCCGCACCCGTAATCATGTTCTTCACGTAGTCCGCGTGACCCGGGCAATCGACGTGCGCATAGTGGCGATTTTCGGTTTCATACTCGACGTGAGCCGTCGAAATCGTGATTCCGCGCTGCTTCTCCTCGGGCGCACCATCGATCTCGTCGTAGGCCCGCTTTTCGGCGAACCCCTTGTCGGCAAGCGTCGTCGTGATCGCAGCGGTCAGGGTCGTCTTCCCGTGGTCGACGTGACCGATGGTTCCGACGTTGCAGTGAGGCTTGCTCCGTTCGAATGCTTCTTTAGCCATTGTCCTGTGATTGTTGTTGGTTGGTTGTGTTTGGAAAAACGCTCACCACTGGGGTGCTTCCGGCATCCGTTTGACTGGTTGCTGTCTCGTTGTTTCGATATTTCGTAAGTGCGGGATCTTGTCGCCCAGGTGGAGCTCTTGACGGGATTTGAACCCGTGACCTCTTCCTTACCAAGGAAGTGCTCTACCCCTGAGCTACAAGAGCCTCTCATTTTCGAAGTCCGAAACGGAGCAACCCCCGCACGAACTGGGCGCTAACCCTCCGAAAAGACGACAAGCCACCCGTAACTCCCCATCTCTGGGAAGAAAACGCGAAGCGTGCGAGCCCTTCCGGCGAATTTAGCCGCGCACACTACTCTACCGCCAACGGCTGTCAAAAAAAACTTGTCAAAACTCGCAAAATCCGCTCTCACGGTGGAGACACGTCTTCTCGAAATCTCTCGATGCCCGTGGCGCGGCCCGATTCTTCGTCGATGTCGACCAGCACTCCCCGGAGTCCGACCACTCCGTCGGCCACCGGGAACCGCTGCGGCAAAGTCGAACGGAACCGGGTCAGAATCGGCTCGATGCGCCGTCCGAGCACCGACTCGACCGGACCACACATGCCGGCGTCGCAGAGGAAGGCGGTCCCACCGGGAAAGATCATCTCGTCCGCCGTCTGGACGTGTGTGTGGGTTCCCACGACGGCGGACACGGTGCCGTCGAGCATGCGGCCCGCCGCGATCTTCTCGCTCGTCGTCTCGGCGTGAAAGTCCACGAAGATGACACGTGCTCCCTCGCGCTCCCGGAGACGACCGACCTCTTCCTCCAGGGCCAGGAAAGGATTCTCCAGGGGCGGCTGCATGAAGCTCCTGCCCTGCGCGTTGATCGTCGCCACGGGACCCTTTTTCGTTTCCAGCACGATCGAACCCTGTCCCGGTGTTCCCGGAGGATAATTCAGCGGACGGAGCAGTCGCGGTTCCGTGTCGATATACGGCACGATTTCGCGCTGGTCCCAGATGTGATCCCCCGTCGTAATCACCGCCGCTCCCGCCCGCAGGAGTTCGATGCTGAGCTTCGGCGTGATCCCGCGACCACCCGCAACATTCTCTCCATTGACGATGATGAAGTCGATCCCCCGCTCTTCGCGGATACCCGCAAGACGACCGATCACCGCCCTGCGACCGGGCTCACCGACAATATCACCTAGAAAGAGAATGCGAATCATGATTGGATACTAGGGGCACCCCGGGAATTGGAAACTCGAAAAGAATGCACAGCCAGAGAGGTAATCCACCGCCGAAGAGACGCCGCCACACCGGAGGACTCTTCGGCTTCCTCTTCCTGGTATTGACGGCTGGAATGGTGGGCGCCGCTCCCGCTCCCCATATCGCCCGCCTCGGGTCCCTCCCGGACTGGTCGAGACTCGACCCGTTCCAGGAAACCATGTCGCGGGAAGAGTTCGTCTACCAGCTGCGTCACTGCTACGTCCGAAATGAAGACGACTATCGAGGCATCATCGAGATCCTTCCCGATCGTGCTCTGATCCTGCGCCAGTCGAATCATCCGGAGTCCGGGCTCTACGAGTTGCGCTTCCGGCAGGCGGGAGCAGCTCCAGCGCCGCGCAGGATCCGCTACTGGCGCTCGGTCCAAGAGATCGACCGGCTTCCCCCCAACACGACGCGTCCACTCGAGGGGCTGGTCGTGGCGATCGATCCGGGTCACATCGGTGGCAACTGGACGAGATGGGACGATCGCCACTTCACGATCGGAAGGGACAACCTGCCGGTCCGGGAGGGCGAGATGGTCCTGAAGGTGGCCAGACTCCTGCAAAGAGACCTGGCCCTGCTCGGCGCCACGGTCCTCCTGACCCGCGAGTCGAACAATCCTGTCACATCGTTGCGTCCGGAGGATCTGCGCGGGGAGGCCCGCTCCTACCTCCTGGGGCGAGGGCGCGTACCCTCCGACGGACTGATCGATTCCACGGCAAAAGCGATGTTTGCCATTTCCAGCGAAATCCGGGCGCGGGCCGAACTCGTGAACCAGAATTTCCAGCCGGACATCGCTCTCTGCCTGCACTTCGACGCATCGCCCTGGGGGAGTCGGCCGTCTCTTCGCAACAAAAACCATTTCCACATTCTCATCAACGGATGCTACGCACGCTTCGAGGTGGAGGAAGACGACACGCGCCTCGAGATGCTACTCCGCATCCTCCAGCGGACCCACTACGAGGAGGTGGCGCTCGCCCACGAACTCGCCCGCACGATGGGCAAGGCGACCCGCCTCCCGGCCTTCGCCTACGACGGAACCAACGGGAAATCGGTCAGCGACAACCGCTTCGTCTGGGCCCGCAACCTCCTGGCAAACCGCTCGTTTTTCTGCCCGGTGATCTTCTTCGAGCCCTACTGCATGAATCACCCCGAAGTGTTCGAACGGGTGCAACTGGGCGAGTACCGCGGTCTCCGGGAAATCAACGGTGTCTATCGCAAGAACATCTATCGCGAATATGCCGACGGCGTGATCGCCGGGCTCGTGAACTATTTCCGGCGTTATCGCTAGCGGCCGGACGCGAAGCCCGGCGTGCCCTCCCCCGGGAGAACGCCGCACTCAATCGGCCGGGTAGAAGGAAGGCTCCACTCCTATCGTCCCGATCCGCGACGAGATGAAAGTCTCCGGATTGCGACCGTGTTCCTCCAGCGCCTCCCGCGTCTCCCGCAGACGGTCTTCGAGTTGCAGTCGCTTCGCCTCTCGTTCGTACCCCTGTCGGGCCAGGAAGGCACCGAGACACCGGGCGTGTTCCTCCAGGGTCTCGCGCCTGCGCCGGCTCTTTGCCTCGAGCCGGCTCCGATACCAGGAACTCTGGAACACCTCCTCCCGGTCGAAGAGCCGACGCACTTCGGGGTCCTTGAGCGACTTCCCCTCGTATTCGCCGTGCGCCATGACATGGAGCAGGGCCTTGAGAGGGGGAATGGCAAGGTCGATTCCGCCATCCTGAAAATAGCTGCGGGCGACACGCTGCTGAGTCTCCGTGATGTTCTTGATCCCATCGATGAAGTCCTCGCGCGACTGCAGTTCGGGGCGCAGCATGTCCTCCGTGAACACGCTGCCCGGTTCGGTGAACACCCGCCCGAAGAAAGTCTGCACGAAGCGCTCGTTGATTCGGAAGCCGAGGCGACTGCCCAGGATCGTCTCCCCCTCGTGCTCGAAATCCTCCACCGCCTCGAGATATCCGCGATCGATGAGCCAGCCCGGCTCCCTCTCGTGAAGGAACATGCGGCTCCAGATCTCGGGGACGATCAAACTGACATCGTGAGCAACCTTGTACTTCGGTCCGATGTATCCGGCCGCGGTGGTGAATCCCTGGTAGCCCGTCATGATGTAGCTCAACAGGGCTGCGTTGAGGTCGAACACGGGCAGGAGCATGTTGAACGGCCCCTTCGTGAGCGCCCCCTCGGATCCGGCACCCGTGGTCGAAGGCGATTTGCCCGTCAGGCTCGCCACGAAGTCCATGAACAACTCGGGAAGCTCCTGGTAGTGTATCGGTCCGTAGACCGCGAGCGGACGAATTCCCACCGCGTGATCGGAGGGATTGTTGCGACGGCCCGGCAGCACGGCGTGCACCGGGTTCAACACCGGCTTCTCCATCGGCGTGCGTCGAAACAACCGGGCTCCCACCTCTCCGAGATACTCGGAACGCGGATCCTCGAGATCGGGCCGGTTCTGCAGGTAGCGCGGGTTCTGGGTGGGCTTTCCGTCGACGAGCCGGGGATCGGCCGAGCTGATCGCGTAGGAAGGGCCTTCATTCGCCTCGACGAACTCCTCGATCGTCTCGCGCATCGGGTCGGTGAACTGCTCGAATCGAATCGCGTCCTCGCGCATCGTCCGGAGTTGCTCACGAGTCAGTGGTTCGTAGTTCGAGAAGAAATTCGCCCCCCGCGAAAAGTCCCGTTCGGTCTGCTTGTCATAGCCCCTGTGAATGGCGTCGTCGGGACGCTGGAAGAGCCGGAACTCGCAATTCTGGATGAACTTGTAGGACGGGAAGTCGACGTCGGGGTGCAGCTGGTCGGACGCGACCCAGTTCGCCGGCACCGTGATCGACGCGCTGATATCGTCCTCACGTTGAAGCTTCGTCGCGGGAGCGAAGTCCTTCCGCAATCCGAACATGCGCCACGACCCGTCTTCTCCAAAACCGATCCGGAGATACTGTGTCATCACGATCGCATCCCTGTATTTCAGCAGGAAACCGGGCTCACCGTTGATGCTGTCGACGTGAAATCGCTCGCGCCAGTTCTCGCCCCAGTCGGGCTTCCAGTATCGCTTCAGCGTGAGAATGAAATCCCGCACGGTCCGTGGAATCGTGCGAATGAAGGCGTTGTACTCGTCCGTGAACTGCTCGCTCTCGGAGAGGAGGCGAACCACCGATCCGAGCGAACGCTGCGGCGACAGGATCGGCCGGCTGTCGGCGCCTCCCCGGCGCGGATGCCGATACCGGTCGCCGTAGTCACGATCGAGCAGCTCCTCGACCCGCTTCATGTCGCTCTCGAAGTCCGGCATGATGATGGGCCCCTCTTCCATCGCATCGGCGATCGACTTGGAGATCTCCGACTTCCCGCCACCGGAGACAGTGCAGGGCTTGTGACAGAAGGTTCCCTCCGCCGTCGTCCCGACGAGGCGCCACCGTTGACTCGCAGTGGGCTTCCGCATCTCCACCTTGTACCCGGAAGGCATCACGTAGGTGTGACCGGGGTGCAGGGCAATCTCCCTTTCCTCGCCGTCCTTCCGCCAGATGATGCGCTGATCGTGGAGATCGATGTAGGCATCCTCGGGGAGATAGATGATGTCGGAATACGTCCGGTCGATACCGTATCCCTCGGGCTGCACGTCCATCAGGTCGCCGAACTTCTCGACCACGTCCCCGAAGACGTGATCCACGTCCCGGTGATACTGGCTCAAACTGAAATCTTCTCCGAGGTCGAAACTGGGGAACACGAGAGCGCCACCCGCGTGTTCTTCCTCGGCAATCCCATAGAGATTGGCGGCGTAGCCGAGCTGGGTCTTCACCTCCTTCTTGCAATAGCCGAAATAGTTGTCGGCGATCAGTGTCACGACCACCCCCGACTCGTCCCGCGCCGTGATCTTGAACGCGGTGCCGTTGTTGTAGAGTTCGTCCTCGTTCTCCCAACACATGCCGTCCCGGCGCTGACGTTCGCTGGCCTCGGAGACGTGAGGCAAGCCGACGTCCTTCTTCTTCATCCTCACGAGGTGGGGAGCGAGAATCACGCAGCCGGTGTGACCGGTCCAATGGGCGACGTCGAGACGCGCGTCGTTCTCGGGAAGGAAGGGATCACCGGCATTCCCGAAGATGGACTCCACGAAATCCAGGTTCGAAACCAGGTTGCCCGGCGCGAAAAAGCGAGTCTCCATCGTCTTCTCCGACATGATTCCGGGAACCGACGGACTCACCACCGGCCGCAGCAGGATCGATGCGAAAGCCCGGACGGGTTCCTCCTGTTCGCAGGTGAAGGGCAGCACCATCACATCGTCGGGCGGATTCAGGGCAGCCTTCAGCATGCGGGCGAACGTGACTTTCGGAACACCCAATTTGTCATCGGCGACCGCGAGACCTCCCTCGGTCACATGGAAAACCCCCTTCGTCGTCCGGCGATCCGCCTTCGGATTGTGACAAACTCCCTGCCAGGTACGGAAACTCTCGACGATCGACGATTGGAAGTAGTCCCCCTCGGCCGGCAACGAGAGAAGACGCGAGAGACCGTGGCGCTCCAGGATGAGGGCACTGGGAAGGAGGCTGTCGTCCTCGGCGAACTCACCGGTTTCGGCGAGATATCCCCGCAACCACCGCTCGATCGCCTGATCGGCGGGACACCGGTGATCCTCGAGGAGACGCAGCCGCTCCTGGAAGTTCTGGATCAGCGAACCCGCCATCTCCAGGAAGGGGTAGTCCGCCTCCTCGCCGACGATGGGGAAGCCCCGCGTCGCAAGCTTCAGGTTGATGTATTCGCGCGAAAGCGAGTCGTCGTGTGGCCCCCGCCGCAGGGAGTCACCGGTAAATCCGATTCGGTCTTTGAGAGATCTGCCCATGGTCACGTGTTTCGGTCGAGTTGAAAAATTTCCGCAACAAACATGACCACCGGCTCTCGAGTTTCGGTCACTGAAGCTCGCGATGGGCCTGTTCGAACAGGAGGCGCAATTGATCGTAGTCCCGCGCAACTGGATACTGGGGGAACTCGGCGATCACGTTATCCGGCGCGCGGAAAAGGATGCCCCTGTCCGCTTCTGAGAGCATCGTGGTGTCGTTGTAGGAATCGCCGGCTGCGATGGTCCGGAAGTTCAGCTCCCGAAACCGCCGGACCGCCTCGCGCTTCTGGTCGGGCATGCGAAGATTGTAGGCCTCGATCCTTCCGCTTTCCGCGATCGTGAACGAGTGGCAGAAGATGGTGGGATACCCCAGTTGCCGCATCAGCGGCTCCGCAAACTCGTAGAAGGTGTCCGACAGGATGATGACCTGCATTCTCTCGCGCAACCAGTCGAGGAAGTCACGGGCACCTTCGAGGGGTCCGAGACCGTCGACCACTTCATTCAACAGGTCGATCGTCACCTCGTTGTCCGCGAGAACCTCGAGCCGGCGGGTCATGAGCTCGTCGTAATCCGGAATCTCCCGGGTCGTGACGAGGAGGTCATCGATCCCGGTCCTCTTCGCCACGGCGATCCAGACTTCCGGAACGAGGACTCCTTCGAGATCGAGACAGGCGATTTCCACGGCGCGGCGAGATGGGTTGCCGCATCCTTTGACCAAAACCCGCTCCGGTTCAATCGGATTTCCTTGAAAGTTCCGCAAACAGAGACTTGGTGACTTTTTCTCATGGCCGACAGCGAATCGTCACCGGGACAGGCACGCATAGCGGGGATCATACCCGCCCGATGGGGATCGACTCGATTCCCGGGCAAGCCCCTGCACCGGATCGCCGGCAAGCCCCTGATCCAACACGTCTGGGAACGGTGTCGAAACTGTCGCAATCTCGGGGCGGTGATCGTTGCCACCGACGACGAACGCATCGCCAACGCCGTCCGGAAATTCCGGGGAAATGTGGCCATGACGGATCCCGTTCACCCCAGCGGCACGGATCGCATCGCCGAGGTCGCCGTCGACCTCGCCGACGCCACCCACGTCATCAACATCCAGGGGGATGAACCGCTCATCGATCCCGGGCTCGTCGATCACCTCGCCGCGCAGATGGCGTCCGAGCCGGAGATCGAGATGATCACCGCCGCCAATCCACTCTCTCCCGAGAGTCCCGAGATCGACGACCCCAACGTGGTCAAGGTCGTGATCGGTCTCGATGGCCGCGCCCTCTATTTTTCCCGGCGCGCCATCCCCTACGAGCGCAACATGCAGGAGGACCTCGTCTATTACCGGCACAAAGGCATCTACGGCTACCGGCGCGACTTTCTTCTCCGGTTCGTCGAGTGGGAACCTTCGCTGCTGGAGCGCGTCGAGGGGCTGGAGCAACTCCGCGCCCTCGAGAATGGGGCCACCATCCGCGTGGTGGTCACGAACGACGAATCGCCTGGCGTTGACACGCCCGAGCAGGCGGCGATACTGGAAAAACAGATCGCTTCATGAAGTACATATTCGTCACGGGCGGAGTCGTCAGTTCGCTCGGAAAAGGGCTGGCCGCCGCCGCCATCGGGACTCTCCTCGAGCATCGTGGCCTCCGCGTCCTCCTTCAGAAGTTCGATCCCTATCTCAACGTCGATCCGGGCACGATGAGCCCCTTTCAGCACGGCGAGGTCTACGTGCTCGATGACGGGGCCGAGACCGACCTCGATCTCGGCCACTACGAGCGCTTCACGAGCGGAAGACTCACGCGCCTCAACAATCTCACCAGCGGCCAGGTCTACGAGAGCGTCATCGCCAAGGAACGCCAGGGCGACTATCTCGGCTACACCGTCCAGGTCATTCCCCACGTGACCGATGAGATCAAGGCGCGGATCTACAAGGTATCCGAGGAAATGGAGGCGGATGTCCTCATCACCGAGATCGGAGGAACCACGGGTGACATCGAGGGATTGCCCTTCCTGGAAGCGCTGCGGCAGTTCAAGGACGAGGTGGGCGGCGAGAACGTCGCCTTCGTCCACGCCACGCTCATCCCCTACATCAAGGCGGCGGAGGAATTGAAGACCAAGCCGACCCAGCAGAGCGTGGCCAAGTTGCGGGAGATCGGTATCGCTCCCGACGTGATCATCTGCCGCGCCGAGCGGCCGGTCGATGATGAGTGCCGCAACAAGATCGCCATGTTCTGCAACGTCCCTCGCGAGGCTGTGATCCCCTTCGTGGACATGACGGGCACGATCTACGAAGCTCCTCTCAAGCTCCACGACTGGAAGCTCGACAAGCTTCTCTGCGAGCGACTCGGACTCGATACCGAGGCACCCGACCTCCTCGAGTGGCGGAACATGGTCGACCGGATCGTCAATCCCACCCACACGGTGCGCATCGGCGTGGTCGGGAAATACACGGAGTTGATGGATGCCTACAAGTCCATCTACGAGGCGCTCACCCATGCCGGCGCCGCCAACGATGCCAAGGTGGAAATCGTCCGTGTCGATTCCGGCGACATCGAGGAACACGGCGCCTCACAGGTGATCAAGGGCATGCATGGCATCCTCATCCCGGGGGGATTCGGCGACCGGGGCATCGAGGGCAAGATCATGGCCGCCCAGTACGCGCGGGAGAAGGGCATCCCCTACTTCGGGATCTGTCTCGGCATGCAGATCGCGACGGTCGAGTTCGCCCGCAACGTGTGCGGACTGACCGAGGCGCACTCGACCGAATTCAACGAGGCCACGCCCGATCCCGTCATCTGCCTCCTTCCGAGCCAGCGCGAGGTCACCAAGAAAGGCGCCAGCATGCGGCTGGGCACCTGGGAGGCCCAGCTTCTCCCCGAGTCCCGCTCCGCCTCCCTCTACGGCTCGAACACGGTGCACGAGCGGCATCGACACCGCTACGAATTCAACCAGGACTACCGGGACGCCTTCGAAAAGAACGGCCTCCGTCTCGTCGGCACCTCGCCGGATGGCACACTCGGCGAGATCATCGAGATTCCCGAGCACCCCTTCTTCATCGCGGTGCAGTTTCACCCGGAATTCCAGAGCAAACCCACGGCGCCCCATCCCCTCTTCAAGGGATTCGTCCAGGCCTCGCTGGAGAACCGGAACTGAACGGGCGCGGGTTGCGACCAACCGGGAGGCCGGTCCGCGATCAGGGGCTTGTGCCAGGGAGGGCGTTTTCGGCACCCTCAGCCCATATCATGCTGGAATTCACCGACAGAGGGAGGCGTTCCTTCCTGCGCGTCGGCTCGCTGGGGCTGGGAGGGAGCGCCCTCTCCCTCCCGGCATACGTGGCCGCGAAGTCGATCTCGCCCTCCCTTGTCAAGGATCGCTCCGTCGTCTTCCTCTTCATGCACGGAGGTCCCTCGCAAACCGAAACGTTCGATCCGAAGATGGACCAGCCGGACGGCGTCCGCTCCGCCACCGGCGAAGTCGCGACCTCGTTGCCGGGAGTCACCTTCGGCGGCAGCTTTCCGAAATTGGCGAAATGGGCCCACAAGCTGGCCATCGTCCGATCGTTCGTCACCGGCACGGGAAACCACGACATCAAGCCCATCGTGGGGAAAAACTCGCTCGGGGCGAACATCGGGTCGCTCTACGCACGCGTCGCGGGTCCGAACGATGCCGCCAACGGGATACCGAAGAACGTCGCGCTCTACCCCCGCGCGGTCGATCCCGGGGCGCTGGAGATGATCAAGAAATTCGGAGACTTCGCTTCGCCGGGTCCACTGGGTCGCGCCTACTCACCATTCGAACCAGGCGAGGGAGGCAGCATCGAGGAAGACATGACCCTCCGCCTCGGACGGGAGCGCTTCGAGAATCGCCGTAGTCTCCTCCAGAGCCTCGACACGGCCCGCCGGCACCTCGATTCCACCGGGGCTTCCGGGATGAGTGGATTTCAGTCGCAGGCCTTCGACATGATCCTCGGAGGAGTCGCCGAGGCCTTCGACGTGACAAGGGAGAACCCGCGAACGATCGCTCGCTACGACACCGCACCACTCGTCCACCCCGGTTCGATCCGGAAGATCTGGGCGAATCACGAACGCTACCGAGATCACGGTCAGACCATCGGAAGGCTCATGCTCCTGGCCCGCCGGCTCTGTGAGCGCGGTGTCGGTTTCATTACCGTCGCCACCAATTTCGTGTGGGACATGCACGCCGACAAGAACAACGCCACCGTCACCGAGGGCATGGACTACGTGGGAGCCCCTTTCGATCACGCCGTCAGCGCCTTCATCGAGGACGTCGAAGCGCGAGGACTGTCCGATCGCATTCTCCTCGTCTGCTGCGGCGAGATGGGACGCAACCCTGTCATCAACGGGAAGGGCGGGCGCGACCACTGGGGCCGGATCGCTCCCCTGCTGCTCTACGGGGGTGGGCTTCGTACCGGTCAGGTCATCGGGGAAAGCGACAGGAAGGGAGGCGAGCCGGCGACTCCGTCGGTCCTGATGGAACACCTCACCGCGACCCTGTTGCACCAGCTTCTCGACCTCGAACAGGTCCGGGTGATGGACGGCCTTTCCTCGGAGGTGCTCGCCGCCATGACGGGCCCACGACCCATTCGCGAGTTGGTTTGAGCGGTTGCCGGCACCCCTCCCGATGACGGTGCCAGGGGAGAGGAACGGCGCGACCACAACCCGGGTCACGATTTCCACTTCGCTTGCAGGGACTCGCTCGTGAGGTGTTTCACCACGTCGAAGGGCTCGCATTTCTTCCCGTTCTCGGAAAAATCGATGGGGCCGAGTTCCCGCGCGAGTTCGACGGCGGTCCGGTTCAGTGATTCGTTTCTCTTGCCGATCCCCATCAGCGCCGTTCCCATCGCCATCCGGACCGGGACCTCCGCCTCGTCGAATTCCGCCCGTATTCGCTCGATCACCTCGAGAAAGCCATCATCCGTCAGCTCCTTCCTGCGCCGATTCTTGGAGAGTTCGTAGATCAGGCCGTAGCCACATCGTCGGCGGAGGGGATGGCCGCTCGCGATCCAATCGCGGGCCAGATCGTAGGCGAACGATGTCTTCGCCAGGGGTGCGTCGCACGAACTGAATACGTGGGCCAGCATTCCTGCCCGCACCTCCTCGACCTGCTCCTCCGCCTGTTCCCGCGTCACTTGTCTCGGATCATCGATGAGAATCCCCAACACCCGCACGTCGTGGTTGTCGCTCCGCCAGAGCCGCCCTGCCAGCGCATGATCGCGCCCGGCCTGCTTCGCCAATTTGCGCAGCTGCGTCAATCCGATCCCGAAGCTCGCGAGCCCTCCCGTGTCCTCTCCCATTGTCTCCCAATGGCATAAGCCTCGATCATTGCGGTTCTCCGCCAGCAGCTTCAGAACTTCTTCCTCTGTCATGGATTCCACCATAATGGGAGATGTGGCGCGTTCCAGTGCTCACGGATACCCTGCCGCATGGGGACAAGTCCGCCTTCTCCTCCCTTTCCCGCTCAGACGTCGGCCGTGACCTCCCCTCCTCCCACGGTGTAGCGTCCCGCACCAGCGAACCGCTCATCGAGCCAGTCGAGATGCGTCGTGGTGATCAGTTTCTGGGAGCCGGCCGGCCATGCCGCCATGAGGGCGTTCCTCCGGCCGGGATCGAGTTCCCCGAAGACATCGTCAATCAGGAGAATCGGCGGCCTGTCCCGCCTGTCGAGGAACAGACGTGACTGGGCAAGCTTGAGGGCGAGCACGAGCGTTCTCTGTTGCCCTTCGCTCGCGAATTTCGCCGCCGGCATTCCGTGAAGAAGGAGTTCGAGGTCGTCCCGGTGGGGACCGGCCGCGGTCTGCCGCCTCCGAACTTCATCGTCGCGCCTTGCCAGGAGTTCGGCAGAAAGTTGATCCGTCTCTCCCGACGCGGAAAGATACCGGAGGTCGAGGGTTTCCCCTGCGCCGCCGATCTCCTCCTGCGCTGCGGCTGCGAAGGGGCGCAAGTTGTCGATCAATGCTCTCCGGCAGCCGGTGATGACCACCCCCTGTTCGTCCAGGATACGCGTGTAGGCGTCGATCTCGGGCCACCGGGGCGATGCGTCTCGCTTGAGCAGATAATTCCGGGAGCGGAGAGCCTTCTCATAGGCTTTCAGGGCAGGGCGGTAGGCGGGAAACAACTGCGACGCCATGAAGTCGAGATACCGGCGCCGCCCGTCGCCCCCTCCCCGCACCAGGGCGAGATCGTCGTTCGCCATCCAGACCACGAGAGCACTGTGACGGAGGTAGTCCCCGGCCCGCTTCTGGGTCTCCCCGTCGACCACGAGCCGGCGTCCTGACGGGCGATGCTGGAATCGAAGTTCCACGGGATCGGGCGAATCGATCTCGCCCCCGACGGCGAAGGACTCGGTCGAAAACCGGAGGCAATCGGCGATGCTCGCCGTTCTCGGGCTTTGCAGCCGCATCAACACGCAGGCCGCCTCGAGGATCGAGGTTTTTCCCTGGGCGTTGCGCCCGTGGAAGATCGCCGTTTCCCCGGAAAGAGAAAGGCGCAGCGACTCGAAGCAGCGGAAGTGATGCAAGGAAAGCGAGCGCAGGTGCATTCCGGAGGAGGGAGAACTGAAGCCTTCATGCAATTTCCCCCCTTTTTCAATGGAGCGGGACAGAATTCCTCCCTATTCGTAGGGTCATGACAATCGAGGAACGATTTGAAAATCAGGTCGCGATCGTGACGGGCGGTGCGGCGGGGATCGGCAAGACCGTCGCCCGGCGCCTTGCCAGCGAAGGGGCGCACGTCACGATCTTCGACGTGAACGAAGGAGACATGGCCGCAACCGTCGGCGAGTTCGCCGAAGCAGGACTATCCGTGGCCTCGGAGCGGGTCGACATTGCGGATGAAAGAATGGTGGAGGCCGGCATTCGTGCGGTGGCGGAACGCCACGAGGGCCGCCTCGATGTGGTGGTCAACTGCGCCGCCATCGTCGGCCCCACCTCGACGAAAATCACCGAGGTGGCGCTGGAGGACTTCGAACGGACCAGCGCGATCAACCTGCGAGGCACCTTCCTCGTCACCAAACACGCACTCCTCGCGATGGAGTCTCGGAACTATGGCCGCATCCTCAACTTCGCCTCCATTGCCGGCAAGGAGGGCAACGCCGGCATGAGTCCCTATTCGTCGACGAAGGCGGGAGTCATCGGCCTCGTGAAGTCGGCCGGCAAGGAGTTCGCCGAGACGGGAATCACGGTCAATGCCATCGCACCGGCGGTCATCTGGACCCCCATGGTGGAAGGCGTCGATCCCGCCCAGGTGAAATACATGACCGACAAGATTCCGATGAAGCGCTGCGGCACACTCGATGAGGTCGCCTCTCTCTGCTGCTGGATCGTGTCCGCAGAAGCGAGCTTCTGCACCGGTTTCACCTTCGATCTCACCGGCGGCCGGGCGGTCTACTGACGCGCCGCACCCTTCCCGACCGTCTGCCGCGAGGCCCTTCTATTGCGAAGGATCCAGGCGACCAGTCTACCGGAACAGGGGCTCGACCATGTCGAGATCGAGGTCGTCCCACTCGTCGATCAATTCGGAGAGCAGATCCTCTTCCACATCCGCAAGGTTGTTCATCTCGCCGGCGTCGTCGGCGAGGTGGTAGAGTTCCCAGTCTGCACTACCGCCGCGTCCCGGATTGCGAAGCGCTTTCCAATCTCCCCGGCGCAACGCCTTTCTCTTGCCGATTCTCCAGTAGAGAGTCTCATGCGGAGGCCCGTAGCTCTCTCCCGCGAGGTAGGGACGCAGGTCGACACCATCGAGCGCCTTCCCCGGCTCGACACCGGCCGCCTCGACCGCCGTGGCGAAGAGATCGAGGGAAATCACCGGATCCGTGAACACCGACCCGGGCTCGATCCGCCCCGGCCATTGCATCAGGAAAGGAACCCGCAGCCCGCCCTCGTAGACCGTACCCTTTTCGCCCCGGAGCGGGAGATTGCTGCTCGTGAGTTCGCGAGTCGGTCCGCCATTGTCGCTGAGGAAAACGATCCAGGTGTCTTCCTCGATTCCTTCGTCGCGCACCGCAGCGAGCAACCGCCCCACCCCGTCATCGAGGTGCCCCAGCATCGCCGCAAAGATGCGCCGCTGGATGTCGTCGATTTCGGCGAATTTCTCCATGTAGCGATCAGCGCCCTGGAGTGGACTGTGCACCGCGCTGTAGGCGACGCAGAGGAAGAAGGGACGTTCGCTGCCACAGCGACGAATAAAGGAGATCGCCTCCCGGGTGAAGGCATCGGTGAGATTCTCCTTTTCCTCCACCGGTTGCCCATTGCGGTAGATCGGGTTGTCGGCGTCGTAGTCGGGTTCGTTGTTTCCCATGTGAGTGGAGAAAATCAGCTTGCCGTCACGGGACGTCCAGCGACCGAACTTTCCCCCCGGCAACGATGTGCGGCGCAGCCATGTCGTGTGCCCCTCCCACGGGGAAGGCGCGAAATAGTGTCCCTCGTGAAGAAATCCAAAGAATTCGTCGAACCCGCGACGGATCGGATTGAATTGCGCGGTGCCACCGAGATGCCACTTGCCGATCAACGCCGTGCTGTAACCGGCCTGGTCTCGAAGCAACTCGGGAAGCGTCGTCTCGTCCAGAGGCAGGCCGATTCCGGGCTCCTCGTTCTTCGGCCCGATCGGATTGAACTCGAAGCCGAAGCGGGTCTGATAGCGTCCCGTGATGAGACCGGCACGGGAAGCGGCACAGAACGGTGCGGTGACATATCCATCCGTGAACCTCACCCCGTTCGAGGCAATCGTGTCGATGTGCGGCGTGGGGATATCCGTCTCGGGGTCCTGGCAGCTCAACTCGCCGTACCCGAGATCATCCGCGATCAGGAATATGATGTTCGGAAGGCGGTCTTCCCGTGCCGAAAGAGGGAAAATCCACGTGACTCCAATTGTCACAAGAACAGGAAAAATCAGGCGTATCATCTCCGCTGCAAGGTCGCCTCGATTCCGGTATCGATCAAGGAACGAGACCCCTTCGCGTGCGATTGTTTTCGACCGAAAAACTTCTACGATTCCAAATTCCCAGCCCGTTTGTAGTAGTGGAAGGGATTCACAGATGGCCTACTGGCAAGCGGATGCGTTTACCGCGCACCCACACCCTGCTCCCTTTATGCCATGGAAACCATCGAAACACTCTGCGTCGCGCTGGGTCTTGCCACCTTGGCCGGCATCAATCTCTACCTCGTCGTATTCGTCACGGGGATCGCGATCCATTTCAATTGGGTCGATGTCTCGTCCACCTACCCCGAACTCATGGTTCTCGGGGAACCGGCGGTTTTCCTCGTCGCCGCCGGATTGTTGATCACCGAAATTCTATCGGACAAGATCCCCTGGGTCGATTCCATGTGGGACTCGATCCACACCCTGATCCGGCCCGCCGGAGGGGCGCTTCTCGCGATTCACACCCTGGGAACCACGGATCCCTCGTTCGACGTCATCGTCGGTCTGCTCGCCGGGGGAACGACGCTGATGGCGCACACGTTCAAGGCGGGCACGCGCCTCGCCGTGAATGCTTCGCCCGAGCCGTTTTCGAACGTGGTGGCCAGTGTCACGGAAGATGCCGCCGTGGTGGGCGGGCTGATCCTCATGGGTATCCATCCGCTTCTCGCGGGCGCCCTCTGCGGCCTGTTTCTCGTCGCATCGATCTATTTCACTCCGAAAATCTTCCGCTCGGTCCGATCGTTCTTCTGGCTGCTTGGGAAGAAGGCCTTCTCGCTCCTCGAACCGGGCGATACCGGCCGGCTATACCGGAACTCGCTCACCTCCGATGAAGATCTCGCCCTGAGCGCGAGGCTGGGCCGGGCTCCCACGGTGGCTTGGTCGATTCCCGCCCTCGTCGGCAAGACGAAGCGATTCGGTCGCTTCACGCCGAATACCTTCGGACGAATCGTGGCCGACGAAACGACTCCCGGCGCCCTGCACTTCATCGGTCGCAAGTGGTTTCGCGATCACCATGTGCTTCTTTCGCTCGATGGTCTCGCCGTGACGTCGGAATCCCGCTTTCTGAGCGAGGACATCGTTCTCTACGATCGCGAGGGCCGTCGCAAGCTGGTCCTGCGCCTGCCATCCGGGCAACGCGCTCTCGCCAACCGGGTCGTCGAAGAGATTTTGCATACCCGGCCGGGAATCGACCTTACCAAACCTGGCGGAGGCGACATCGCCGGTTCCCCATCCTCGGACCAGGCTCGGGAGGAGAACGCCGTGTCCGCACTGCCGGCCGCCGGTTAGCAAGTGAATTGCGCTCCCCGTGTTGTGGTGGCGTGGTCTATGAATGCTCGTCACCCTGGAATCCGTTCCGGGGTGACGAGCTCTTCCATTTTCTGGCGAGCCCGAATGACGTGGGCCTCTGCTCCGTCGATGAGAATCTCGGCGGGAAACGGACGCGAGTTGTAGTTCGACGCCATCACGAATCCGTAGGCCCCCGCACTCAGCACCGCCAACCGGTCCCCCGGAGAAAGGAGAGGCAGTTCCCGGTCCTGGGCGAAAAAGTCTCCGCTCTCGCAGACGGGCCCCACGATGTCGACACTCTCAGTCTCGGCGGACACCGGCTCGCGCACCGGCACGATGTCGTGATATCCCTCGTAGAGCGCCGGCCGGATCAGGTCGTTCATTCCCGCATCGACGATTTGGAAGGTCTTCGCGGCACCGCGCTTTTCGTAAAGCACCTCGGTGAGGAGGGCTCCGGCGTTTCCGGCGAGGTACCGCCCCGGTTCGAGGATGATCTTCAAGCCCAACTCGCGCAGGGTGGGAACCACCCGCGCCGCATAATCTTCGATCGTGAGCGCACCGGGGCTCTCACGGCTCCACCAGGCCGGGTCGCCGCTGGCGAGACTGTCCTCGTAGACGATTCCGATCCCTCCGCCGATGCTGAAGAACTCGATTCCGAAGCGTTCCTGCAGTTCGGAAACGAGTGGTGCCACTTTTTCGACCGCCTCACCGAAAGGATCGGCGGAGGTGAGTTGCGAGCCGATGTGCATCTGGATTCCACGGATGCGGATGTTCGGCAGGGCCGCGGCACGCTCGTAGGCCTCGCGTATGACAGCGTAATCGATGCCGAACTTGTTCTCGCTCTTACCGGTCGAGATATACTTGTGCGTCTTCGCATCGACGTTGGGATTCACCCGCAGGGCGACGGGAGCGACCGCTTCCATCGTCCCGGCCACCTCGTTGATGAATACCACCTCGGCTTCGCTCTCCGCGTTGAAGCTGTAGATGTCGCGCTCGAGAGCATAGGCAATCTCGGAACGTGTCTTGCCGACCCCGGCGAAGGTGCAGAGACCGGGATCGCCGCCCGCCTTCTCGACCCGGTAGAGTTCGCCCGCCGAGACGATGTCGAATCCGGATCCCTCCTTCGCGAAGAGATTGAGCACCGCGATGTTCGAGTTCGCCTTGGTGGCGTAGCAGATGCGGCAATCGAGCTCTCCCATTGCGGCGGCGAGACGGCGGTAATGGTCGAGCAGGGTGGCCTTGCTGTAGACGTAGAGAGGCGTGCCGTGCTCCGCTGCAAGGGCGTCGAGATCGACGTCTTCGCAATGGAGAGACCCGTTCCGGTAGCGGAATGAATGCATGACCGCGAAGATAGCGGCGAATGCGGGCGAGGCAAGGAGCGCCCCTCAGCCCACGGGCAGGGGCCCCTTCTGCAGCGCCGCCACCAGGGTCTGCCAGGGCAGCGTGGCGCATTTCACCCGCGGTGGGAAGCGACGAATCGCGACGAGCGACGCCAGATCCCCCCAGTCGAAGGGACTGGTTTCGGGCTCATCCCGGGCCGCGAGAAGGGCGATCATCTCTCGAGCCCGGATTTCGGCGTCTTCGCTGCCCCTCCCCTCCATGAAACCGGAGAGAAGTGAAGCCGAAGCGCGGGAAATCATGCAGCCTTCGCCGGCAAACCCCACTTTCACCAGGGTGCCTTCGGTTTCCCGCACATAGATCGCGACACGATCGCCGCACACGGGATTGAAGCCCTCCGCCTCGTGTGTGCGCCCCTCCGGGACGCCCTCGTGGCTTGGTTGGCGCCCGTGACGAAGGATGATGTCCTGGTAGAGTTCTTCGATATCGTGCATGCCTCTATTCCAGAGTTCACCGTGCGGCGAAACGCGGCGCGATGCAAGCGGGGGTCTCCAGCGCTCGTCTCGCACCGCAGATGGGGCGTTTTCCGGCCCGGATCCCGAAGTCGATTGTCGCAGGCCTCGGATTCCGCTATGAATCGGGTGACCGGTCATGGATGACGAATGGTATTATCAACGGAATGGAGAGCAAACCGGTCCGGTGACGGCCGCGACACTGCTCCAACTGCACCGGGAAGGAGCGGTCACGGACCGTACCATCGTCGTCCGGGCCGGGGACGACACGGGCGGGCCATTCGCGGAGTCGGGGCTTGCGAACTCGATCGGCACGAACCCGTCCGAACGCTCGTCCTCTGATCGACACGAGACCAATCATCCCGTCCCCCCACCCATTCCCCGACGAGGTCCCAAACCACCGCCTCCTCCCCCATCCGCACTACCCCGGCTGATCCATCTTCCCCGGGAAGCAAGACTGCGCCGCGATTCGGCGGTGCGCATCGGCGCCTGCCTTGACCGCGCCTGGCACCGGATGCTGGCGAATTTCTGGCCCTTCGTCGGCATGGCCGCACTCGCATCGATCCTCCTCGGTCTCGCGGGGCAACTCCTTCTTCCCCTCTTCTTTCTCTCGTTTCCCATCCTGGCGGGATGCTATTTCTACTACCTCAAGAGCGGTCGCCAACGGCAGACTTCCATCGATGATGCGTTCGAGGGATTCCGGCGGCGATTCGGCGATCTCACCGTCCTGAACCTCGCGTTCACGCTCCCTTTTCTTCTCATCGTCGTTGCTTCCGTCGCGATCACGGTAGTCGCGGTGATCTGGGCGGTCGAGCAGGGGGGCGGGGCTCTCACCATCGGCATGATCACCGGGTTCAGTATCCTCTGCCTGCTCTCGCTGGCTCTCGCCACTTCACTCCTCGGCGCACTCGGCGGTCTCGTCTCCCTCCTGTGCCTGGACTGCGAAATCAGCGCCGGCGAGGCGCTTCGACTGAGTCTGCGCGCCCTTCGGCGGCATCCCTTCGGAATTCTCGCCTTTGGAGTGGTCGCGACCGTCCTGGCGTATGCCGGGCTTCTTCTTCTCTATGTCGGTGCCTTCGTAACCACGCCCTGGACCATGGCGGCGACAGCCTGCCTCTACGAAGATCTCTTCGGCGAGGAAGAGCCTCCCTCGTCCCCGCTCAGCACAGGATCAGGTAGCGCAATCCGAGGACGAGAATAAAAGCGAACACGATCCGCTTCAGCAAAGCCTGGGGAAGCCGGTCGAGCGTCAGCTTCCCGGCCCAGATCGCGAGTGCGGCCGGCACGAGTCCGGTCGCGGCGAGGAGGAACAAATCACGGCTGTACTCTCCATTGGCGATCATGAGTCCATTGCGCATCAGGCCTCCCGCGAGGAAGACTGCCTGAAGAACCGCAACCGCCTGCACCTTCGGCCAAGGTTGAGAATAGGCGTAGAGGACGAGAGGGGGGCCACCCACGTTGAAGGCGCCTCCGATGGTTCCGCCGAGCAGGGCCACGGGAAAGGCCGCGGCCTTCGGCAACGCGCCCCTCCGCCAGGGACCGTTGAAGAATTCGCTCAGGGCGATCAAGGCGAGCACGGCACCCAGGACCCGAATAACCCGGTCACCCTCCATGGCGTGCAGCCCGAAATACCCGAGGGGAATGCCGGCGCACACGCCGAGAAGCAGGGGAAGGGCGTTCCTCAGGGAAAGGCCGGCGCGATTGTGAAAAATGATGACCCCGGTGACGAATAGATTGAAGACCGCGACCAGCGCGATGGCCCGCTCAACCGGGAGAACCAGGGGTAGAGCGGCCATACAGACGAGCGCCATACCGAAGCCCGTCGCCGACTGGATGTAGGCGGCGAGTGCCAGCGTGGCGGCGACGAGAACGAGACTCCAATCCATGGGCGGTATCGCTATCCACCCGGAACCGGTTCAACCTCGAACTCGAATCCCATGCCCGGCCCGATTCCGGTTGATTCCCCCGCGACAGGAGGGCCCGCCAGCTCGTCGAGCTCGCGATTCCTCCGCTTCTGGAGAAAGCGCTCACCCGACATCCGGTCGAGCTGGGATCCCGCATAGCCACCGCCGA
>Ga0180430_10000177_pt1 | contig 72503 bp, 62 predicted proteins | sample SS_ome_9_FD_132999 | JGI IMG/M metagenome (GOLD analysis project Ga0180430, IMG submission 132999) | Hypersaline lake sediment archaeal communities from the Salton Sea, California, USA - SS_1_S_2 metaG | ecosystem: Environmental > Aquatic > Non-marine Saline and Alkaline > Hypersaline >...
CGTTTCGGGCCGCCCGTCCGGCTTCCCGACGCGGAAACCCCAGGGGAGTTCGAGGCGGTGACGGGCCAGCAGTTCGGTATCGGCGAGCACCGCGGATATCTCACCGTCGGCGACCACGACACCGGAGTCCATGATGACGGCCCGGTTGCACAGTTGGGCGGCATAGGGCAGATCGTGGGTGACGATCAGCAGAGTCGTCTCCAAGGTCATCAAGGTTTCGGCAAGTTCGCGTCGGCCCACCGGATCGAGATTGGCCGATGGCTCATCCAGCACGAGAACCTCCGGCCGGCAGGCCAGGACGGTCGCGAGCGCGGCCCGTCGGCGCTGCCCGGCGGACAGGTGAGCGGGGCTGCGCTCGGCCTGGTCGGCCAACGACACCGCGGCCAGGGCTGCCGTCACGCGCTCGGTGAGATCCGAACCGGTCACCCCGAAGTTGGCCGGACCGAAAGCGACGTCCTGGGCGACGGTCGGCATGAACAGTTGATCGTCAGGATCCTGGAAGACGACCCCCACGCGCTCCCTGATGGCCCTGAGGTTGCTGCGCGCGACCGGGATTCCGCTGATCTCGACGGTTCCCGACGATGCCGTCAGGACACCGTTGAGGTGCAGCATCAACGATGTCTTTCCCGCGCCGTTCGGGCCCAGCACCGCCACCCGTTCGCCGGCTCCGATGGTCAGGTCGACCCCGTTGAGCGCCGAGTGCCCGTCCGGGTAGACGTGGCGCAGGGATGCGATGCGCACCGCCGCGTTCATCGCAGCATCCACGTCGACGCGGCGACCGCCACGGCGAAGAACGCGGGTGTCAGGGTCAGGGCCCACACCCGGGCCGACGCACCGGCGGCGCCGCCGGGCCCGAGCACAGCCGTCGGGACCGTGCCGTCGTAGCCCCGGGACAACATGGCGAGGTGAACCCGCTCGCCGCGTTCATAGGACCGGAGGAACAGTGCACCTGCACTTTTCGCGATGGCACCGGCCTGATGCAGGGTGCGGGGCGAATCGCCGCGGGACAGCCGGGCCATCCGCATCCGGTTCGCTTCGGCGGCCAGCACATCGATATAACGGATCATCAGCACCAGGATCGACGTGAGAAGTGCGGGTACCCCGAGCCGGGATAGTGCCAACGGCAGTTCGCGCGCGGGGGTGGTGGCTGCGACGGTAAGCGACGCGGCCACTCCGAGGGTGCCCTTGACCGCGATTCCCCACGCGGCATATAGACCGGCGACCGACAACGACATTCCGGCGATCTCGACCCGCTCACCCCCTTCGGCGAACGGCAGCAGGACCGCGAGAACCAGGAAGGGGACCTCGATCACCATCCGCGGCAGGATCCATCGCAGCCGGATCCCTGCCAGTCGCCACCCGCCGAGCAGGATCAGCGCATAGACGGCGAACGGCCAGAACAACTCCCGGGGAGTGGCCACCACCGCGAGGACAAAAACCACCAGTGCGACGAGCTTTACCTCGCCAGGAAGCCGGTGCACCACGGACGTCCCGTCGAGATACAGCGGGTGGGTGTGTCCCGCCGCCATCCTCAGTCTCCAGGTGCGCGAACGCCACGTTGCGGCCTGGTCCGGGCGATCACCCGGAACAGTCCACCGGCAACGGCCACGGTGACCAATACTCCGACCACCCCGGCCGGGCCGACCGTCCCGCTGGCACCTCCGAGGGAATAGTCGGCCAGCGGTGAGCCCGCGAGCGGATGGTCGGCGGCGCTGCGGGCGATGCACTGCCCGGTCAACTCTTCGGACCCGTCGCGGTCGATCACCGCACAGCCATGGCGGGTGGCTGCGTCGAGGCCGTCCGGGTCCGGACTCGCCAGATAGGACACGGCGCCGGCGATGATCAGGATGGTGAGGACGAAACCGGCCCAGAACAGTCCGCCGGCCGGCTTCGGACGTGCGCCGATCATGCGCCCACCTCGGCCGCGGTGCGGCTGTTGCGCAGCAGGTACACCAGATCGGGCCGCGACCTGGCGACCGCCATCACGGTGAGGGCGGTGATGACACCTTCGCCGATGCCGATCAGAATATGCGTGCCCAGCAGGTACCCCGCCACCGCGCTCAGCGATGTCGGCGCCTGACCGCCGATGGCGTATTCGATGAGGAAACCCGTTGCCGCGCAGACGGTACCGATCGCGGCGGACAGGAATGCGACCTGGCCGAGCACCGGGACCGGCACCACGCTGCGCCGGCGCGCGGCAAACCCGTAAAGCATGACCGCGACGGTGTAACCGCTCGCCACGCCGATCAGCGCGATATTGGTGATATTGGTCCCGAGGGCCGTCACACCTCCATCGGCGAACAGCAGCGACTGGACCACCAGCACGATCGCGATACACAGTGCCCCGGTGTAGGGCCCGACCAGGATGGCGGCCAGCGCGCCACCCATCAGGTGGCCGCTCACACCCGGCAGGATCGGGAAATTGACCATCTGGACGGCGAAGATGAACGCCGCTACCAGGCCCGCCAGGGGGACGGTGCGTTCGTCGAGCTCGTTGCGGGCGCGCCGCGCGCACAGCGTCAACCCGGCGGCGGCGATCACACCGAACAGCAGCGATGTCGGCGCGGAGACGATGCCATCACTCATGTGCATCGCCTCGGTGCTCACCGTCGTCACGAACGCGAGACTAGAGCGGGGGCAATCATCTGTCTAGCTGTTCAGATATTCAGGTGTTTGGGCCCACAGATTTCAGGAGTGGGCGGCACCGATCCAGTGCAGCAGATCGTGCACCGTCGGATCGTCGAGCTGGTAGCTGACCTGGCGCCCGACCCGGGTCGAGGTCACCCAGCCTTGTTGACGCAGGACGCGAAGTGCCTGGGATACGGCATTCTCCGAGCGGCCCACGGCGTCGGCGAGGTCCCCGACGCAGATACCCGGGACACGGTGCAGGCTGAGCAGGATCTCCAACCGGTTGGGGTCGGACAACAGGTCGAACCGCTGCGTCCACCCGTCGATGTCCACATCGGCTCGCGCAGGTCGGGCCGCACCGCCATCCTTCCCGGTCTGACCCACAGCTCGAATCTAACCCAGTTCGAATCTGTCCCCGTTGGAATCTCGCCCAGCCCGAAACCGATCCGGGGCGAAATCAGCCCAGGCGGTCGATGATCGCGTCGAAGGCGTTCAGGACGAACTGATCGGTGTCGGGGTCGGAGGACACCGGTTGGGAGGACTGCTTGACGATCCCGATACCGTGCCGGCGGTCCAGGTAGATCCACTGCCCGTGCACACCGATCGCGGTGATCGCCTCGCGTCCCGGTGTATGCCGGACCCACCATTGCGCGCGATAGCTCCAGTCGCCTCCGCCGTAGGGGCCGACAGCTTCGGGCCCCCGACTGAACTTCTCCCGGCTGCCGCCGTTGTCCAGGGTGTTCAAAGCGGATGCCGGCACGAGGCGGCGGCCGTCGATCAGCCCGTCGCCCAGCATCAACATGGCGAACCTGGCCAGGTCGCGCGGCCCTGCATTGAGCCCGCCACCGGCGACCAGGGTGCCCTGCCGGTCGAGCAGAACGTAAGTCTCCGCCTCGGTGCCCAGCGGCGACCACAGCGTGTCGGACAGCTGGTCTTGGAACGATCTTCCGGTGACCCGGTTGGTGATCCAGTTGACGACGTCGGTCTTGGGAGTCTGATATCGGAAGATGTCGCCGTGCTGGTATTCGGAATCGCTGTTCAGGGTCACCAGAAAGTCGTACAACCCGCCGGTGTCATCTCCTGCCGGAGCCTCCAGCCAGCCGAGGGCCCGCGCGTAGCGGGCGATGCCGGATGACGGGTCGGCGTAGTCCTCGCTGAAGTCCATCGAGTTCACCATGTCCAGCACCTGACCCACACTCGCCCCGGCGAAGGCCGAGGCGGCGGCCAACTCGGGCACGATCTCGACCACCGGCCGGCGCTCATCGAGCCGGCCGTCGGCGACCGCTGTCAGGGCGAGGAGCCCGGCGAAGGATTTGGTGACCGACATCATCTGATGCGGTTGGCAGGGGTGCATACCGTTGGCGTAGTGCTCATAGACCAGTCGATCGGCGGTCGTGACCAGGAATGAGTCGGTGTAGGTCTGGCGCAGGAAGGTCGGGAAATCAGCGTCCCCGCCATCGGGGCGCGCGACCGTCAAATCGTCGATACCCGAGTCGATCTCGATGGTGACCGGTCGGACGGTGCCGCCGTTGCGGACCGGGGCGGACGGATAGACCGTCCGCATATGCTGATAGGCCCAGCGGTTGTACGGGGGCGCCATCAGCGCGTTGGAACGGTCGACCCGCTTATCGGGCGGTGGCGGGAACCCCACCATCAACCCGAGTTCCGCGGCGGTTGCGTAGGGGTCCACGATGGGATGCTCGGCCACGACCGAATACTAGGCGCCAATCGCCATCTCCCGGCGGTCACTGGCGTTGTGTTTGGATGCTCACGTGCAGCAAGCGACACCCGGCCAAGCCCTGATCCTCGACTATGTGCGGACTCCCCGGGGTAAGGCCTCGGCAAAGGGTTCGCTGTCCGACCGCAGCGCCACCGACCTGCTCGTCCATCTTCAGGGTGCTCTCGCCGTGCGGACCGGACTGGACACCGGCCTGGTCGGTGATGTGGTGGTGGGCTGCGCCTCGCAGGTCGACGAGCAGGGCGCGAATATCGCGCGCACCTCGGCGATCCTGGCGGGCTGGGGCGATGAGGTGCCCGGGGTGACTCTCAACCGGTTCTGCGCCTCGGGTATCGACGCCGTCGCCCAGACTGCCGCCCGGTTACGCAGCGGGGATCTGGACCTGGCCGTCGCCGGCGGGGTCGAGTCGGTCTCCCGGGTGCCGATGTTCGCCGACCGGGGACCGCTGTGGGCCGACCCGGCCACCGTCCGGACGGTCGGGTCGGTTCACATGGGCGTGGCCGCCGATCTCAATGCCACGATCGAGGGATTCCGGCGTGACGACCTGGATCGATACGGTGTGGAGACCCAGGACAAGGCGGCGGCGGCATGGTCTACCGGGGTGTTCTCCCGATCGGTTGTCGCGGTGCCGGCGTCTGAGAGCGGACCGGGTCTCGCACAGGACGAATTGGTCCGCCCCGGAACGACGTTGGAAGGCCTTGCCGCGCTGCCACCGGCCTTCGCGCAGTTGGGCGCCGAGGGTCAGGACGAGATCGCGTTGAACGCGTTCAACGGTGTTCCGGCGATCGAGCACCTGCACACCTTGGGCACTTCGCCCCAAATGGCCGATGCCGCAGCACTTCTGCTGCTCGGCACCGCGGAGAGCGCAGAAGCTGTGGGGATCGCGCCGCGGGGACGCGTTCTCGCGGCGGTCACGACGGCCGTCAACCCGGTGGTCATGCTCACCGCGGGTCAGCGCGCCGTCGAGGAGGTCATCGCCCGGGCCGGACTCAGGCCCGCCGATATCGAGGTCTTCGAATTCGCCGAAGCCTTCTCCGCGTTGTGTCTGCGGTTCCGGCGTGACCTCGACGCCGGACCGGAGCGTATGAATCCCAACGGCGGCACCATGGCCATGGGCCATGCCTTCGGTGCCACCGGGGCGATCCTGGTGGGAAGTTGTCTGGAGGAACTGGAACGCCGGGACGGCCGCTACGGCGTCGCCGCGGTGAGTGGGGCGGCGGGTCTGGGCGTGGCCGTCCTGCTGGAGCGGATCGCCCGCTGACAGGACGTCACCCTTGTCTGCCCGGCGGTCTCCTGGGAGGCTCTGAGGCGGTACTTGTACACGATCCTCGGGAGCCGCGGTGTTCGATCTGAAAATCCTGGGCGGCACCGTTGTCGATGGGACCGGCGCCGCGCGCTTCACCGGTGACGTCGCGCTCAAGGACGGCACGATCGTGGCAGTTCGGCGCCGCGGTCCCAATGACCCTGCGCTGGAGGGCGCCGCGGCCGAGACGATCGACGCGACGGACAAGATCGTCGCACCGGGATTCGTCGACATCCACACGCACTATGACGGACAGGTCAGCTGGGACGACGTTCTCGAGCCGTCCACGAATCATGGTGTGACGACGGTGATCTCCGGTAACTGCGGGGTCGGCTTCGCGCCGGTCCGGCCGGGCACCGAGGACTGGCTGATCGCGCTGATGGAAGGTGTGGAGGATATCCCCGGGACGGCGCTGACCGAGGGCATCACCTGGGGCTGGGAGAGCTACCCGGAATATCTCGATGTGATCGGCCGCCGGGAACTCGCCGTCGACTATGGCAGCCAGATCGCGCACGGCACCGTCCGGGCCTATGCGATGGGGGAGCGCGGCGCGCGCAACGAGCCGGCCACCGCCGATGACATCGCCGTCATGAGCCGGTTGGTGCAGGAGGCGTGTGAGGCCGGCGCGCTCGGCTTCTCCTCCTCGCGGACATTGGCGCATCGCGCGATGGACGGCGAACCGGTGCCGGGAACCTTCGCTGCCGAGGATGAGCTCTTCGCGCTCGGCCGGGCGTTATCGGCCGGCGGCGGCGCGGTGTTCGAACTCGCGCCGCAGGGCGCCGCGGGCGAGGATATCGTCGCCCCCAAGAAGGAACTCGAGTGGATGCGCCGACTCGGCGAGGAGATCGACGCGGCGTTGAGTTTCGCGCTCATCCAGGTCGACGCCGACCCCACTCTGTGGCGTGAGCAACTTGATCTCTCGGCCGCGGCCCACGAGGCCGGTAGCCGGTTGTACCCGCAGGTCGCAGTGCGGCCGTTCGGAATGCTGCTCGGCTTTCCGGGGCACCACGCCTTCACCCACCGGCCCACGTACCGGCGACTGAAGGCCCGCTGTGGTCGCGAGGAGTTGGCCGCCCGGCTGGCCGATCCCGCCGTCAGGGCGGCAATCCTGGCCGAGGAGGATCTGCCGATCGATCCCACCGTGCTTTTCGACGGCATGTTCGCCTTCGCGCAGTACGCCATCGACCGGTTGTTCGTCCTGGGTGAACCGCCGGATTACGAGCCCACCGACGAGCGCACGGTGGCCTCGATCGCGCGGGAACGCGGTGAGGATCCGCTGCCCACGATGTATGACCTCATGCTGGAATCCAACGCCGCCGCGATGCTGATGCTGCCGCTGTTCAACTACGCCGACCGTAACCATGACGCGATCCGGGAGATGATGACCCACCCGGCCGGTGTGCTCGGGCTCTCTGATGGCGGCGCGCACTGCGGGATGATCTGCGATGCCTCGTACCCGACCTTCCTGCTGACGCACTGGGCGCGTGACCGCCACCGCGGGGAGAAGCTGTCCCTGGAGTTCGTGATCCGCAAGCAGTCCCGGGATACCGCCGCACTGTTCGGGCTGACCGACCGCGGTGTGATCGAGGTCGGTAAGAAAGCCGATCTGAACATCATCGATATGGACCGATTGACCTTGCACGCGCCGCGGATGGTCTATGACCTGCCCGCAGGAGGCCGTCGGCTGGTTCAGGGGTCTTCCGGCTACAGCGCGACGATCGTCAGCGGGGTAGTGACCCGCCGCGACGGGGTCGACACCGGTGCGCGGCCCGGGCGGCTGGTCCGCGGCCGGGGCTGAATCGGCGCACAGGGGCGTGCGGTGGCTCAGCCGGCGGCGCATCCGCGTAGGAAGAGATCGGCCGGGATCGCCGCGTCAGCCGGGGCGGTGGTGGTGCTCGGATCGCTACCGCACACCGTGGCCTTGTCCTGCACGATCCAGAACCGGCCCTCCTGCTTGAAGACGAACGATGTCGGCGCCCCCATCTCCGGGTTGTCGGCGCTTGACAGCAGGCCGCTGGTCACCCCCCAGCCGTCGGTACAGCTCACATCGTCGACGGTGTAGATATTGTCCGGACCCAGCAACTGGGCGGCCTGAAGTGCCGGTTCGGCCAGTGCGGTCTTGGTGCAGTCGGTCATGGCGCTCGTCATCGGGCTGCCGGGTTGCGCGGCCGTGCTCGCGGTCGTGCTCGTGGTCGTCGTCGTGTCCGGTGTCGAAGCGTCATCGGTTCCGCACGCCGACAGGCCGACGGCGGCCAGTCCGATGGTGACGGCGGTGGGTCGGCGCATGGAATCCTCCGTGTCGGGTGGTAGCGCATACCCTACGGTCGTAGCCGGTCCGGTGGTGTCGCTGGGCATCACGATGGGCACCACGACGGGGAAGGAGCCATCGAGGCGATGAGCACCGCCGAACACGACCGCCTCGCCGAGGCGAAGGCGGGTGTCGCCGACTGGCGTCGCTGGGGCACCTATCTCAGTGAGCGGGCCTGGGGTACTGTCCGCGAGGATTACAGCGCCGACGGTGACGCCTGGGCGTACTTCCCGTTCGAACATGCGCACAGCCGCGCCTATCGGTGGAACGAGGACGGCCTGGCCGGCTGGTGTGACCGCGACCAGATCATCTGTCTGGGTCTGGCGCTGTGGAACGGCCGCGATGCCGTCCTCAAAGAACGGCCCTACGGCCTAACCAATGAGCAGGGTAACCACGGTGAGGACGCCAAGGACTACTGGTTCTACACCGACAACCTGCCCAGCCATGCGTACGCGTCGATGGTCTACAAGTACCCGCAGGACGCGTTCCCCTACGCCGACCTGCTCGCAACCAATCAGCGCCGTGATCAGTCCGAACGCGAATACGAGCTGTTCGATGCGCTGCGTGACCAATGGCTGCAGCAGCGGTACTTCGATATTCGGGTCGATTACGCCAAGGCGGCGCCGGAAGACCTCTACTGCCGCATCACGGCGATCAACCGCGGGCCCGATCCCGCGCCTATCCACCTGCTGCCGCAGTTGTGGTACCGCAACACCTGGTCGTGGAATCCCGGCCAGTCGGCCCCGCGAATCACCCGATGCGGTGCCGGGGCGGCGATGACCACCCACCGGCAGCTCGGCGAACGGTGGTTCTCGGTGACCGCCTCAACCGACGCGGCGCCGCCGCTGATCTTCTGCGAAAACGAGACCAACACCGTGCGGCTGTTCGGCACCCCGAATACCTCCGCAACCGCCAAGGACGGCATCAACGACTATGTGGTGCATGGCGATCGCAACGCCATCAGCACCACCGGGGGAAGCAAAGTCGCCGCGCACGTCACCACGATCCTGCAGGCCGGCGCGACGCTGACGGTCACTGTGCGTTTCGCCCCGGCCGGCGTCGAGCGCCCGTTCGACGACGCTGACACCGTGTTGTCGGCGCGGCAGGCCGACGCCGACGAGTTCTATCGGATGGTGGCCGCGACGGATCTCAGCGAGGACGAACGGCTGGTCCAACGGCAAGCGCTCGCCGGACTGCTCTGGTCCAAGCAGTTCTACAACTACCGGGTCCGGCGCTGGCTGAAGGGTGACCCGGGCCAGCCCGCTCCACCGGAGCGGCGCTGGAAGGGCCGCAACAGCGATTGGCAGCACTTCGCGATCACCGATGTGATCCTCATGCCCGACACCTGGGAATATCCGTGGTTCGCCGCCTGGGACCTGGCTTTCCACTGTGTCGCCATGGCGTTGATCGATCCGGAGTTCGCCAAACAGCAGATTCTCGTTCTTCAGCAGTCCACGGCCCAGCACCCGCACGGCCAGATTCCCGCCTATGAATGGTCTTTCGGCGATACCAACCCGCCGTTGCACGCCTGGGCTGCCTGGCAGGTTTACCAGATCGAACGTAGCCAGACCGGTTCGGCGGACCGTGATTTCCTGGCGCAGGTCTATCGGTCGGTCACGCTGAGCGCCATGTGGTGGCTCAACCAGAAAGACAGTTCCGATCGCGGTGTGTTCGGCGGCGGATTCCTCGGGATGGACAACATCGGAGTGTTCAACCGGGACCTGCCACTGCCCACCGGCGGCCAACTCGCCCAGGTGGACGGCACGGCTTGGATGGCGGCGCTGATCTTCCATCTGCTGGAGATCACCATCGAACTGTCCCGTGACGAACCCAACTATCTGGCCATGTTCGGCAGGTGGATCTGGGATGCCTGGTTGATCGCCAATGCCCTGGAGAAGGGCAGCGACCATGTCAGTTTCTGGGATGAGCGGACCGGCTTCTACCACGATGTCGTCGAAACGCCCGACGGAGGAAAACGCTTGCTGGAGGTGTTCTCCCTGCAGGCTGTCGTGCCGTTGTTCGCCGCGATCGCGATTCCCACCACATCGGTGCAGGCACTGGACACGATCAACCGGTGCCTTGACGAGTTGGCGCGGGTCTACGAGCACACCGACCGCGATGTCAGCCTGCGGCTGCGTGGCGGCGACGGTTCGCACTTCATGATGGCCGTCGTCCACACCGACCGGTTGGCAACGATGCTCGAACGTCTGCTTGATCCGGAACAGTTTCTGTCGCCCAACGGGATTCGATCGCTGTCGCGATATCACCGTGATCATCCCTACAGCTACCGGGTGAACGGCCAGGACCACGGCGTCAGCTACCAGCCGGCGGAGTCGGATAACCGGATGTTCGGCGGGAACTCCAACTGGCGCGGCCCGGTCTGGCTGCCGATGAACTTCCTGTTCGTCCAGGCGTTGGACTCCTACGCACGTTTTCTCGGTGACACCTTCACCGTCATCGACCCGGGCGACCCGGGTACCCCGGTGTCGCTGGCGGCCATCGCCGACTTGATGGCCCGGCGCCTGACCGCCCTCGTCGTCCGGGACGGGCGCGGACGACGTGCAGCGCTCGGGGACAACGACTATTTCCAAACCGATCCGCACTGGAGGGACCTGGTTCCGTTCCACGAGTACTTCGACGGTGACACCGGCCGCGGGCTCGGCGCCAGTCACCAGACCGGGTGGACCGCCACGATCGCGCTGCTGCTCCAGTTCCGGGGCAGGCTGCGATTCGGCTAGCGGTAACCGGCCTCCAGTTCGGCGGCTTCCTCGTCCTTACGCGCCTGGGCCGCCCGGTCACCGGCCTTCGCGGGCGCGATGATCAGCGGCACGGCGATCAGGCCGATCAGGCCGAACACCCAACCGCCCACGGTGGTGTCGGCGCCACCGAGCAGCGGCCCGGCCAGGCTCGGGCCCAGGGCCAGGCCGATCGATGACGTGCCGAGCATGACCGCGATGAGACGGCCGGAGTTCCGATCGAGGTCGGCGGCGACCGATAGCGCCAACGGCAGGATCACCCAGTAGCCGAGATTGATGGCCAGGTTCCCGGCGATGTACGCCGGCGGCGTGTGCACCAGCGTGACCAGCAGAATGCCGATGGCCCCCAGGAGCAGGCCGGCGGCGCCCAGGGGGCCCCGGCCCACCCAGCGGCCCAGCAGCCACGGCGCCATGGTGCCCAGCAATCCGATCAGCTGGGAGAAACCGAGGAAGCTGGCTGTCGCCTCGGCCGACATCCCGGCGGTGGCGCCTAATTCCTGGGCGAAGGTCCATAGGCCGGCGACGGAGAACTGGGACAGTGTCACGGCCGCGCAGAGCAGAAGCGGCACAGTTGTGAATACGTTGAGCTGGGGGGCATCGCGTGTGAGTTCCGTGCTGATCTCGGGGTTCAGCTGTGCCACGGAGCGGGCTGCCGCCGCCCGCTCCTGCGCGATCGCCGCGGTATCGGGTAGCTTCCACCAGATCAGGCCCAGGCACACCACCTGCACCGCCACCATCGCCGCGTACGGCAGGACGATCGGATAGATCTGGCGCAGATAGGGATTCGTGCTCATCATCACGAAGACGAAGATCATGTACCAGGTTGTCAGCAGCCCGAAAGCGCGCTCACTGTTGCTGGCGAACGACAGTGCCGCGTTGCCGGCGACGAATGACAGGCCGCATCCCAGGCCGAGGCCGACCATTCCCGCCAACAGCGACCAGAATCCGTTATCGCTGACGTTGCTGATGTAGAGCAACGCCGCGGACGCGATGAGGATCCCGTAGGTGGCGGTGTGTTTGAGATTCCGGTTGCCGATCGAGTGGGCCAGAGCCAGCTCCACGATTCCCATAGTCCCCAGCGCCGCGGTGACGAGGAAGCCGGCCTGGGTGTTGCTCAGTCCGAATCCCTCGTGAAACGAGGTGGCGTACAGCGGGCTGAGCAGATCGGCCATCACCCCGGCCAGCCCGGCGGCGATACCGCCCAGGAGCAGACCGCGGGGTTCCTTGCGCTTCGTCGTCGGCGGTTCTGCAGTCACCATCGGCTCACGCCCCTTTCCCTTCCGGCCATATCGTGCCCGTGCCGACGACCCGCCGCAGGCGGTTGCGGGGCAACGTGCCGGATTTTCCCTACGATCACCGGGTGACCGACCGCTATGGCACCGATGTGCTCGCCAACGACCCGCACAGTTCCAGGCGGACCCGCTCGGCCGAGCGCTGTGCCGAGGTCGGCCTGGTCGTGGAAGATCCGCAATCGGGGTACGTCGGTGCGATCATCCGCATCGAGGGTGGCCGCGTTGAACTCGAGGATCGGCACCGGCGCACCCGGGTGTTTCCACTGGGGCCCGGATTCCTGGTGGACGGCCGCCCGGTGATCCTGACCCCGCCCCGCCGATCGGATCCGCAGGCCGCTGAGCGCACCGCCTCGGGGTCGGTGAAGGTGGCCGGTGCCCGCGCCCGGGTCGCGCTGGCCGGCCGCATCTACGTTGAGGGCCGCCACGACGCTGAACTCGTCGAACAGGTCTGGGGTGACGATCTGCGCGTCGAGGGTGTCGTCGTGGAGTATCTCGGTGGTGTCGATGATCTCGTCGGTATTGTCGAGACCTTCCAGCCGGGCCCGAACCGGCGGCTCGGCGTTCTGGTCGACCACCTGGTCACCGGATCCAAGGAGGCCCGCATCGCGGAGGCCGTTCGCCGCTGTTCCGGCGGCCGGCACACCCTGGTGGTCGGTCATCCTTATGTCGACATCTGGCAGGCCGTCAAAGCGGAGCGGCTCGGGCTGGGCGAATGGCCGACGGTGCCGAAGACTGTCGAGTGGAAACGCGGTATCTGCCAGGCGCTCGGTTGGCCGCACCGCGACCAGGCCGATATCGCCCGGGCCTGGCAACGTATCCGCGGCTCCGTTCGGGACTGGACCGATCTGGAGCCGGCACTGATCGGCCGGGTCGAGGAACTCATCGACTTCGTGACCGCGCCGGACTAGCCGGTTCGGCCGGGATGTCACAGCAGCCGGACGCTGGCGCTCTCGATGTCGTAGACGGCTCCGACGATTGTGACGGCGCCGGCTTTCTCGGCCGCGGCCAGCATCGGGCTGTCGCGCCTCATCCGTTCGATGACGGCGCCGACATTGCGATCGACAGCCTCGTCGAGGTCGACCGCCCCGGCGATACCGGGCCGGATGGCGGCGATGATCGACTCGATATTGCCCCCGGGTGCGGCATTGTCGAATGCGGCTTTGACTGCTCCGCAATCGGAATGCCCCAGCACCACAATGATTTTCGAGCCAAGCACAGCTTGTCCGAATTCGAGGCTGCCCAGGTTGGTCGGCGAATCGGCGATATTGCCGGCTTCGCGCACCACGAAGATATTGCCGACGAACTGATCGAAGATGATCTCGGGGGCGAGGCGGCTGTCCGCGCACCCGAGGACGGTGGCGAACGGTGCCTGATTCTGCCCGATACCGCCGCTCCAGATGGCATCTATTTCGGCGGTATCGCGAATCGCAGGTGTTCGCGCGGCGAAGCGAGCGTTACCGGCCATCAGCACCTCAAGTGCTTCGTCACCATTGGCAGGCTGCGGTATGGGAGGCGGGCCCGAAGCCCCGGTCGGATTCGGGCTCTGATTCTGGCTGGTTTGGCTGCCACCGCATGCAGCGGCAGTCAGTGCGACGACCGGAAGCGCGGCCAGAACAGCGCGGCGGGAACTCTTGACATCATGAGACGAGCGGGAGGTTTTCATCGGGGCAATGCTTACACAGCGGGACGGTCGATGATGGCCCTCACCGCGGTCCAGCCGGCCAGGGAGCCCAGCGCGATGGAAATGATGGCTGCTGCTGCGACGCTCAGACCTGCCTGGCCGACATAGTCCCCGGTGGCGCCGCGGCTGACGGACATGAAGGTCAACTGCCCCGGCACCAGGGACCAGAATGCCGCCAGCCAGAGCACCATCGCCGGCGGTGCGTTCTTGATCCGGGCCGCCATGATGGCGAACGGTATGGCGACCATCGCACCGACGAAACCGGAGTGCGCGGCGTTGAGCATCAGCCCCGCCAGGCTCTGGGCTCCGATGGCTACCGCGATGGTCAGCAGCAGCCAGATCAGGGATCCGCGCGGAGCCGATAAATAGAAGTAAAGGCCGACCGCGATCACCAGGATCGACACGTAAAACGACCATGCGCCCATCGACGGTGATTGGGGCTGGGGCGGTACCCGGCCGGCGATCTGGACTCCCATCACGACGCCGTAGACCATCAGACCCAGTTGGGCCGCACCGTAGATGACCCGACTGGCGCCGGACATGATCTTGTTCCCGGCCAGTTCGATGGAACCGACGACCAGTGCCATACCGGGCAGTGTCGCGATCAGCGCGGGACTGATCACCGGAAGCAAGCCGTTGTCGGCGGCGTCGGCGACGAACCAGGTCGCCAGGAGTGTCACAACCATGGCGGACAGGGTCGGCAGGATCGGCCCCAGCCCGGGCAGCGGGCGACTGGTCTGCATGATGGCGCCCACCACCAGACCCAGAAAACCGTGTGCCAGTAACGCCTTCCACGATGGCTGGAGGACCATCCCGAATCCGACGGCGGTCAGGGCGTAGCCCAGTGTGGTGGTGACCGCGCCGAATCGCGGAGGCTGCCGGCGAGCGGAATGGACCGCCGCAACCGCCTCGGTGGGGTCGATCGCCCCGGCCTCGGCGAGATCGGCGATCTGGTCGATGTCGGCCGCCGTATCGAACTGGCCGGACGGCTGAACCGAGCCCTCCAGACGGAGCCGAAACGTCCGGCCGCCGATCTGGATCAGCAGCATGGTGGGGAACGCCGCGACCTCGAGTGGTTCAGTGGTGTATCTCGCGGCGATGTCCACCAGTCGGGTCTCGACGACCTGGATGGGTTGGGCAACCTCGATCAGGCCGGCGCCGATTTCGCGGAGCATCGCCGCGACATCGTCGAGGTCATAATGATCGGGCACGGCCAGTGCCGGCGGGGGAGTCTTGAGCATGCCGCAATCATGGTCACCGCTGCAGCTATAGGCACGACCCGCAAAGAGCGTTGGCTCCAATCTTTGCCGAACTGATAGCGTCGAAAACATGGGGGCTGCGGTGTTTGTCGGCCGCGTCGGCGGTCTTGCGGTTGCGTTCGGGCTGGGTGTTGCGGTCCTCGCCGTCGGGCCGGGAACCGCCGCTGCCACCCCCGATGCGGGGTCCGACACCAGCGCCGAGCGGTCCACGGCGGGCGCGCGGCCGGCCCCGGCTGCCCGCGGTCAGTCTCAGCGCCGGGCGGCGCGGGCCAGACCGTCACCGACCGCTACCGAAAGCCCGGGCAGATCCGGGTTCCCGCCGGCCGCTGCGGCGGTTCAGGCATCCCGGCCGGCCAAGGCGATCAGCCGCCCCGCGATCCGTGACGTGCCCGCCCCGCCGGTGGCGGCGCCCGCCCAGACGGTGGCGGCGCCCGCCCCGCCGATGGCCGCCGAACCTCGCCGGGTCTCCCGACGAGGCGCCGCCCCGGTCACCGTCGATCTGCCGCAGGTCCCCGTCAGCCGGGGTTGGTCGTTCACGGTGTCCCCGGAGTCCATCGCCGAGGTCGCCGCCGACTACGTGGCCGACGGCGGCGATGCCGCCGACGCGCCCCGGTTCTTCTTCGGTGACCTCGCTGTCACCAGCCTGGATACCCTCGCCGGCCCCGATCTCACGCCCGAACGGGCCGGTCTGCAATTGGGCAACCTGGCGGTATCGGGATACTTCGGCGGCATCTGGCTGCGGGACAACCTGCGCGAGGCTCCGGCTCCCGCCGACGCGGCACCGGCGCTGACCGCCGGTACCTCCGACCTCACCGTGTCGGCGATCGGGATCCGCCTCTTCGACGCACTGGCGGGTGGCCTGATGGGCGCGGCGACCACCCGCAGCGACTGGATCGCCCGGACGGCCGCGCACGCCTCGGTGCCCGTCCTGCTCGCCCTTTACGGCTATAACCGCGGTTATCTGGAGGTCCTGCTGGAGAACCCGCCGGCCGGCGTTCCGTCTATGCAGGACACGCTGACCTGCGATGGATTCCTGGGCTGCCGTTCGGATGCCTTTCCGCTGGAGATCGCCACCCGGTATGACGGCGCGCTCGCCCGGCTCGACGCCCCGCCCAGTCTCGGATGGCAGGAGATGAAACTGTGGACCGCCGTCCTGGAAGGTGCGACCGGCGCCGGGCGCGCCGTTTGGGAGGCCATTGCCCGGGCCGGTGCGTTCTCCCCGGCCTCCTATCAGGCGCTCGTCGAGTTGAGTTCGGCCTACCTGATGGTCAGCAAGGCCGCGGTTCTTTCCAGCATGATCGGCTATGCCGATGGGGACGCCGGGTTGGCGCGCAGTTCGCTTCGGCTGCAGTCCGGCCTGTGGATCTGGTCCGGTGCTTACTTCGCCGGCCTCGCCTCCACCGCGCCGGCCGGCACCCTGCCCGAAATCGTGCTGGGATAGCCACCACCCGGATTACCGCGGCGGCCCTGCGGGGTCACCTCGGCGGCAATTCGGTGGCGACCTCGACCAGGGTCTCGTCATCGCACAGGCCCATACCGTGGACGATCCCGGCGGCGGCGGAGGCATCAGGTACGAGATGCAGCGGGATGCCCTCGCCGCGAAGTGCCTCGGCATGCGAACGCAGGTCGCTGTTGCGCTCGTCGTCATCATCGCCGACCTGCCGGATCAGGATCAGCGACACCCGCTCGGGGAACTCCCGCGCCATCTCCTCGTACGTCAGGGGATCGCGCTGACCGCTGTCACCAACCAGAACGAACTGCATGCTCGGGTAGGAATCGAACAGCCGCCGGATGGCCGTCCGCTTGTGCTCGGGGCCGCTTCGGCGGAGATAACGCTCGGTCGGACCCCAGTCGGTGAGAAACATCGGACCCACCGGGAAGCCGCGCAACTGTACGAACTCCTGCAGCGTCGGATAGAACGACCAACTTCCGGTCGAGACGTAGAAGAACGTCGGGGCCGGCCGCCGGTTTCCGGCCCGGGTGGGAATCCCCCGGGCCAGACCGCGGTACAGCGCGGACATTCCGGGGATCGCGGCCCGCTCACTGGCCTCCCGAAGCACCGTCCGGGCCACCATCGCCGCCCCTTCGGTCAGGCCGGTGAGCAGGATGGTGTCGTCGATATCGGAGATGACCAGAAAGGGTGCCCGCAACGCGGGTTTGACCACCCGGCCGGTGCCGACGGCGGATTCACCGTCCTCGATCGGCGTGGTCTCGGCGTGGACGTCATGCCAGCCGGTCCGAAGTTTCGGCACCGACAGCGCGAAGTTCGCGAACCCGTGGTTGTCGGTGATCTCGGTGGCGGTGTGATCGCCGATCCGCAACTCGACCGCGGCACCGACGATCCGCAGTCCGGCGTGGCGGTACAGGTTGGACTGCGCGACATCCCAGTACGGGATGCGGCTGTCGCCGGGGAGTTCAGGAGCCTCGGTGACCCGGACACGCACCCGGGCGACATCATCGGCCACGAAACCGCGGTACACGACCACCTGCACGCCGCGGAAGGCCCCTGACTTCAGTCGGGATTCGCGGCGCCGCCTGGTCAGGCCGCTCTCCACGCCGGCGACGAAGGCCGCCGTTTGCGGGCTGCGCAATGTGGAGTTCAACCCCGAGACGATCCGGCGCGGAAGACTGGCCATATCACCAGCATGGACCGGCGGCGCATCGCTCGCAGCCGATACGGGTCGATCAGCGTGGTCGTTTCCGGTCCTTGGGCGGGGGCACGTTGGCCACCACGGGAAATGCGCCGGTGTCGCCGATGCGGCGCTGCGCGATCTCCAGCACCTGCGCCCGCACCAGGAACCAACCGCCGATCAGGGCCGGGATGATCAGCACCAGGCTGGCGACGGTCCAGGTGCCGATCGGATAGTTGAAACCCATCAGAACCAGCACCGAGGCCAGGAAGGCCATGGTCAAGTATCCGGTGTAGGGCGACCCCCACATCCGGAACGACGGCCGGAGCATCCTGCCCTGCTCCGACCAGCGGTAGAGCTGAATCTGGCAGATGACGATGGTGGCCCAGGAAGCCAGAATGCCCAGGGAGGCCACGTTGAGGACGATCTCGAAGGCCATCGATGGAACGACGCCGTTGAGCAGCACGCCGAGCAGTCCGATCGAGGCTGTCAACAAGATGCCGCCGTACGGGACGCCCCGGCGGGACATCCGGGCGGTGAACTTCGGGGCGCTGCCGTTCATCGCCATCGACCGCAGAATGCGGCCCGTGGAGTACAGCCCGGCGTTGAGGCTGGAGAAGGCTGCGGTGAGTACCACCAGGTTCATCACCGTGCCGCCGCCCTCGATGCCGATCTTCGAGAAGAAGGTGACGAACGGGCTCTCGTCCGCGGAGTAGTCGGTGTAGGGAAGCAGCAGGGCGAGTAGGAAAACCGAGCCCACATAAAACAGCGCGATTCGGGCGATCACCGAGTTGATGGCGCGGGGCATGATCTTTTCCGGTTCCGCCGTCTCACCGGCCGCCGTCCCGACCAGTTCGACCGCGGCGTAGGCGAACACCACCCCGGCGGTGACGATGACCAACGGGAGCAACCCCACCGGAAACAGTCCGCCGTGGTTGGACAGGACGCTGAAACCGGTCGAATGCCCGTCTATCTCGTAGCGCCCGGCCAAGAAGATGGTTGCGGCGACCAGGAAGGTCACCAGGGCCACCACCTTGATCAGGGCGGCCCAGAACTCCAGCTCGCCGAATACCGCCACCGAGACCAGGTTCACACCCAACACCACGCCCAGCGCGATCAGTGCGATCAGCCATTGCGGGATGTGGTCGAACGCCGACCAGAACCGAAAGTAGGTCGCGATGGCGGTGGAATCGACGATCGTGGTCATCGACCAGTTCAGGAAGTACATCCAGCCCGCCACATAGGCGGCCTTCTCGCCGAGGAACTCCCTGGCGTAAGACACGAAAGATCCCGATGAGGGCCGGTGCAGGACCAGTTCCCCCATAGCCCGCAGGATGAAGAAGACGAAGATGCCGCAGAAGCCGTAGACCAGGAACAGGCCGGGTCCGGCGCTGGCCAGCCGGCCGCCGGCGCCGAGGAACAGCCCGGTTCCGATGGCGCCGCCGATGGCGATCATCTGCAGCTGACGCGGTTTGAGGCTCTTGTGGTAGCCGGCGTCCTCGCTGCTGAGACCCACCGGTTCGGTGGGCTCGGCAGGCTGATCGGCGACAGCGGTCATAGGCTCGGCCCCTCCTGCTTGGGTTTGTCCGGGTCATGCGGCGGTTCCGGCATATCGCGGAAAGTGAAGATGAAGCCGAATACCGCGACAGCGGCCGCGACGGCGTATCCGACGGCCGAGTACCAGCCGATGTGCAGATAGGCCGTGACAGCCACGATCGCCATCGCGAGAAAGACCATGGACATCCCGATCAGGGGTGTCTTGGCTTTGAAATCGATGAAACGCATCAGCGGACCCCCGACGTCGTACAGGACCCGCACAGTAAACAGCGTGCGGCCGCCCGGTAAAGCCGAAGGGTGAATTAATTTGCACGGCCGTAACAGGAATCCCCGAACCGAGAATCTCCGTGTCCTGCGCGGCGGGCCCGGGTGTGGTGGGATAAGGCGCTGTGGGAATCAAAGTGGCGCTGGAGCATCGGACCAGCTACACATTCGACCGACTCGTCCAGGTCCACCCCCACGTGGTGCGGTTGCGGCCGGCGCCGCACAGTCGCACCCCGATCGAGGCCTACTCGATGGATGTCGAACCGGCCGACCACTTCGTCAACTGGCAGCAGGACGCCTTCGGCAATTTCATGGCCCGTCTGGTCTTTCCCAACCCCACCCGAACGCTGTCGATCACCGTCGGGCTGATCGCCGACCTGAAGGTCATCAACCCGTTCGATTTCTTCATCGAGGAGTTCGCCGAGACTTTTCCGTTCAGCTACCCGGCAAACCTGCGTGACGATCTGGAGGTCTATCTGCGGCCGGTCGACGAGAACGGGGAGGGCTCCGGACCGGGCGAACTGCTGGTGCAGTGGGTGCGCGACCACCGGATCACGCCGGGGATGCGCACCATTGACTTCCTGGTCGGGCTCAACCACGCCGTGAATGCAGCGGTGGGTTACAGCGTTCGGATGGAACCGGGCGTGCAGACCCCGGACCACACGCTGGCCAGCCGGATCGGATCCTGCCGGGACTCGGCCTGGCTGCTGGTGTCGATCCTGCGCCAGATGGGTTTGGCCGCCCGGTTCGTATCCGGGTATCTGGTGCAACTCACGTCGGACGTGCCGGCCCTCGACGGTCCATCCGGGCCCGCCGCCGACTTCACCGACCTGCACGCGTGGACCGAGGTCTACATCCCCGGGGCCGGGTGGATCGGCCTGGATCCGACCTCCGGGCTGTTCGCCGGAGAGGGCCACATCCCGCTGGCGGCCACCCCGCACCCGTCCTCGGCGGCGCCGATCACCGGCGCTACCGGGATGGCGGAGACGACATTCGACTTCTCCAACACCGTGACCAGGGTGCACGAGGATCCGCGGGTCACGCTGCCGTACACCGAGACGGCGTGGGATGCGATCACTGCGCTGGGAGAGCAGGTGGACAGTCGGCTCGCTGCCGGCGATGTTCGGCTCACCGTGGGCGGCGAACCGACATTCGTCTCGATCGACAATCAGGTCGACCCGGAGTGGACCGTCGACGCCGACGGGCCGCACAAGCGGAGGCGGGCCGCTGTGTTGGCCGGACTGCTGAAAGAGGAGTGGGCGCCCAACGGTCTGGTGCAGTACGGCCAGGGCAAGTGGTATCCGGGCGAGCCGTTGCCACGCTGGCAGATCGGGCTGCACTGGCGCCGTGATGGTCAACCCCTGTGGTGCGACTCCGCTCTGCTGGCCGGCCCGTGGGACGGTGAGGCCGAGCAGGTTCCGAGCGTTGCGGCCGAGCAGTTGCTCTCCGAGCTGGCCGCCGATCTCGGTTTACCCTCCACCCAGGTTCGGGCGGCCTATGAGGATCCGTTGATGAGGTTGTCGACGGCGGTGCGGCAGCCCGCCGGTGACGCCGTGGAACCCTCCGACGATCTCGAGTCCGACAGCCCCTCGGACCGCGCCGCGCTGCTCGCGAGGCTTGAGCAGTCGGTGGACCAACCAGCCGCCTGGGTGCTGCCACTGCACCGGCGTGATGACGACAGCGGCTGGGCGTCGGCGGACTGGCGGTTGCGGCGAGGCCGGATCGTGCTTCTCGACGGGGACTCCCCGGCCGGGTTCCGGCTGCCATTGGACTCGATCAGCTGGCACCCACCGCGGGAGCGGTTCGACGCCGATCCGCTGGCCGCCGACGGTGAACTCCCGGTCGATCCCGAGCCCGACGGGGCGACCGTGGAGGATGCCGATACCGCGCCGCCGACCGCCGTCGTCGCCGAGGTCCGAGACGGTCGGCTGTTCGTGTTCATGCCGCCGACGGAGGCGCTGGAGGATTTCGTCGATCTGATCGCGCGGGTCGAGGCGGCCGCGTCCGCGGTGGGCCGGTCGGTGGTCATCGAGGGGTACGACCCACCGCCGGACGGCCGGCTGCGGTCGTTGTCGATCACTCCTGACCCGGGTGTGATCGAGGTCAATGTCGCACCCACCACGAGCTTCGCCGAGCAGAACGAGCAGTTGCAGACGCTCTACGAGAAAGCGCGACTGGCGCGGTTGTCGACCGAGTCGTTCGACTTCGACGGCACCCACGGCGGCACCGGCGGCGGAAACCACATCACCCTGGGTGGGATCACGCCGGCCGACTCACCGCTGCTGCGCCGGCCGGACCTGCTGGTGTCGCTACTGACCTACTGGCAGCGCCATCCCGCGCTTTCCTACCTGTTCGCGGGTCGATTCATCGGAACGACATCACAGGCGCCCCGAGTGGACGAGGGCCGGCCCGATGCACTCTACGAACTGGAGATCGCGTTCGCCGAGATCGCCCGGCTGGCCGGATCCCAGGAAACAAGAACGGAGCGTGGTCGCTCCGCAAGCGTCGCGAAAGATGGTCGCTCCGCAAGCGTCGCGAAAGATGGTCGCTCCGCAAGCGTCGCGAAAGATGGTCGCTCCGCAAGCGTCGCTCCGTGGATCACCGACCGGGCGCTGCGGCACCTACTCACCGATATCACCGGCAACACCCACCGTGCGGAGTTCTGTATCGACAAGCTGTACAGCCCGGACGGGCCGCGCGGCCGGCTCGGGTTGCTGGAGTTACGCGGTTTCGAGATGCCGCCGCACCGCCAGATGGCCATGGTGCAGTCACTGCTGGTGCGATCACTGGTGGCGAAGTTCTGGGATGCGCCACTGGGGGCCCCTCTGATTCGGCACGGTGCCAACCTGCATGGCCGGTATCTGTTGCCGTACTTCATCATTCGCGATATCGCCGAAGTTGCTGCGGACCTGCGCGCAGAGGGTATCGGGTTCGACACCAGCTGGCTGGACCCGTTCACCGAGTTCCGCTTTCCGCGGGTGGGAACCGCGGTATTCGACCACGTCGAAATTGAGCTCCGGGGCGCGATCGAGCCGTGGTTCACCCTCGGCGAGGAGTCCTCGGCCGGTGGAACGGCGCGCTATGTCGACTCCTCGGTGGAGCGTCTCCAGGTACGCACCATCGGCGCCGATCGTCAGCGTCATCTGGTGACCTGCAACGGCCACCCGATCCCGATGTTGCCCACCGACAACCCCGATGTCGCGGTGGCCGGGGTCCGGTACCGGGCCTGGCAGCCGCCCAGCGCGCTGCACCCGACCATCACCGTCGACACCCCGTTGCGCTTCGAGTTGGTCGACCTGTCTACCGGCACCTCCCGGGGCGGCTGCACCTACCACGTGTCTCACCCCGGCGGCCGGGCGTACGACACCCCACCGGTCAACGCCGTGGAGGCCGAATCGCGCCGCAGCCGGCGCTTCGAGGCGCACGGCTTCACCCCGGGGCGGATCGACCTCGCCGATTTGAGGGAGAAGCAGGCCCGGCAATCCACCGATATCGGCGCGCCGGGCATTCTGGATCTGCGCCGGGTGCGTACTGTGCTGCAGAGCTGACAGGGTCGCCGGTCCGCATGCCGTTCGGGCCGCAAACGACCATGGTTGACAGGCAGAGCGGAAAGCGGGAGGTGGGTCGTGTCGTCCCCCGCCACCGACTCTGATCTTCGCGGTGGACCTGAACCGGATCGCGGGCACCTGGTCGCTGATTATCGGGCCGCCCGCGCCCGCGGAGTCGTGTCTGAGATACCGGCCAACGGATCGACACAGGCCACCGGCACCGCTCCCACCGTGCCCGGGTACGACGAGTTCATCGACGCCACCGGTGCGGTCCGGCCCGCATGGCGGGAAATCGGACAACTGCTCGACGAACGCGGTTCGGCCGGGCTGGAACAGATGCGCTCGATGGTCGGCAGCCTGATCGATTCCGAGGGGATCACCTATCTGGAGATCGATCGTGACGGCGACCCGACCGCTGACGGACCCGCTGCCGCTGTTACCGGGACCTGGCAGCTGGACGCTCTTCCGCTGCTGGTCTCACCCGCGGACTGGGACACCGTGGAGGCCGGTCTGGTCCAGCGCACCCAGCTACTCGATGCAGTTCTTTCCGATCTCTACGGTGCACGGCGCGCCCTGACCAGCGGCACCTTGCCGCCGCAACTGATGTTCGCCCACCCCGGCTATCTCCGCGCGGCCCGCGGCATCGACATACCGGGCCGACACCGGCTTTTCTTGCACGGATGTGATGTCAGCCGGGCCTCAGACGGCTCGTTCCGGGTGAACGCCGACTGGACCCAGGCACCGTCCGGTGCCGGATATGCCCTGGCCGACCGCCGCGTCGTCGCCAATGCCATTCCCGACATCTTTGAGCAGATTGGCCCGCGCGCCGCGTCGGCCTTCGCCCAGGCATTACGGCTGGCGCTGGTCGATGCGGCCCCGGAGGCCGCCGAGGATCCCGTCGTGGTGGTGCTGTCGCCGGGCAGCTATTCGGAGACGGCCTTCGACCAGGCTTACCTCGCCTCACTCCTGGGTTTCCCACTTGTCGAGAATGCCGACCTGGTGGTGCGCGAGGGCAAGCTGTGGATGCGGTCACTGGGCACCCTCAAACGGGTAGATGTGGTGTTGCGTCGGGTGGATGCCGACTTCACCGACCCGCTGGACCTGCGCGCTGATTCCCGGCTCGGGGTGGCCGGGCTGGTGGAGGTGTTACGCCGCGGCGCGGCGACCGTCGTCAACACCCTCGGCAGCGGCATCCTGGAAAGCCCGGGGCTGATGCGGTTCCTGCCCGACCTGGCGCGGTTGTTGCTGGATGAGACCCCGCTTTTGGACACCGAGCCGATGTACTGGGGCGGGATCGACCGGGAACGTTCGCACCTGCTGGCCAATCTCTCATCGCTGTTGATCAAGTCCGCGGTGGGCGGCGAGACGATCGTGGGGCCCGCGCTGTCTACCGAGCAGCAGGCCCAGCTGGCAGATCGCATCCAGGACGCCCCCTGGCAGTGGGTCGGCCAGGAGCTGCCGCAGTTCTCTTCAGCACCCACCGACTACTTCGCGGGCGGTCTGTCGGCGGCTCCGGTGGGTATGCGGCTGTTCACGGTGTCGCAGCGCGACAGCTATGCACCCATGATCGGCGGACTGGGCTATGTACTGGCCCCCGGTACCGCCGGGTACAGGCTCGACAGCGTCGCGGCCAAGGATATCTGGGTGCTGCCGCCGGTGAGGTCCGCAGCCGAGGTGGCGGTGTCGCCGGTAGAGCAGCCTCCGGAGATGACCTCGGTGCGGGGCCGCGGCGCCGGTGCGGTCAGTTCACCGCGGGTGCTCTCGGATCTGTTCTGGTTGGGCCGCTACGGCGAACGTGCCGAGCAGATGGCCAGGTTGCTCACCGCCACCAGGGAACGCCATCACGAGTTCCGGCATCGGCAGTACACCGACGCCAGCGAATGCGTGCCGGTCCTGCTGCGGGCGCTCGGCGAGATCACCGGCACCGATACCGGGACCGATGGCGACTCCGCGGAAATGATCGCGGTGGCCCCGACCACGCTGTGGTCCTTGACCGCCGACCGGCGCCGGCCCGGTTCGCTGGCGCAGTCGGTGGAACTGCTGGGTCTGTCGGCGCGCGGGGTGCGCGATCAGATGTCCAATAACACCTGGCTGGTGTTGGCCTCGGTGGACCGCGCGGTGTCGAAGCTGTCGGCGACGCCGCCGGAGTCCAGGATTCGGGGTGACGCGTTGATGGCGGCCGCGCATTCCGGGACGCTGACCGGCATGTTGGCGCTCTCCGGGGTTGCCGAGGAGTCCATGGTGCACGACGCGGGCTGGGCGATGATGGATACCGGGAAACGGATAGAACGTGGTATCGGGCTGGTCGCCCTGTTGGATTCCACCCTGGTGACCGCCCGCGCCTCCGGCCCCGAACAAACCATCACCGAGTCGGTTCTGGTGGCGTGTGAGTCGTCCGTCGTCTACCGCAGGCGAACAGTGGGCCAGTTCAGTGTGGCCGCTGTGGCCGAACTGCTGCTCCTCGACGCCGAGAATCCACGGTCGCTGATCTATCAGTTGGAGCGGATCCGCGCCAACCTGCGCGCACTGCCGGGTTCCTCGGGATCTTCGCGCCCCGAGCGTCTTGTCGAGGAGATCAGTATCCGGCTGCGCCGACTCGACCCCGCCGAACTCGAGGTGGTCGGCCCGGACGGCGAGCGTATCGAGATGCGGGTGTTGCTGCGCGCGGTGCACAGTGCGCTGCGGGAACTGGCCACCGTCATCACCGATACCCAATTGACGGTGCCGGGTGGCATGCAGCCGCTGTGGGGGCCCGATGAACTCCGGGTCGTGCAGTGACCGCCGTCGCCGACGGTGCCGCCCCGGCTTCTCGGGCCTACCGGATCAGCCACCGAACGACATATCGCTACTCAGATGTGGTGACCAATTCCTACGGTCGTGGTTTCCTGACCCCGCGGGATTCTGATCGGCAACGCTGTCTGTCCTACCAGTTGGTGATCGACCCGGAGCCGGCCGACGGCTCGACCAGTCGCGATGCCTACGGCAATATGAGCTCCTATTTCCAGGTGACCCAGCACCACCGTGCGCTAACCGTGAGCAGCGCTGCCGTTGTCGAGGTGGACCCGCCGGAACCTGATCTCTACGGCGCAGGGCCGGCATTGGAGCCGTGGGAACTCGCCCGGCCTACCGGTACCGCCGGTGCGTTGGCGGCGGAGTTCATCCTGGATCTTCGGCCACCCGAAATCACCGCTGCGGTAAAGGATTACGCCGCACCGAGCTTTGCCCCCGGCCGCCCGCTCATCGAGGTCATCCGCGATCTGAACACGCGGATCTTCTCGGACTTCACCTACCGGTCCGGATCCACGACGGTGTCCACCCGGGTCGATGCGGTGCTGGCCGCTCGTGAGGGTGTCTGCCAGGACTTCGCCCGGTTGGCGATCGCCTGCTTGCGGGCTCACGGGTTGGCGGCGAGCTATGTGTCCGGATACCTGGCCACCGATCCGCCGCCGGGTAAGGACCGGGTCTTCGGGGTTGATGCCACCCACGCCTGGGCTTCGGTGTGGACCCCGCAGAACCGGTGGCTGGGGTTCGACCCGACCAATGAGCAGCTGATCGACGAGCGTTACATCACCGTCGGATGGGGACGGGATTATGCCGATATCCCGCCCCTGCGCGGAATCATCTACACCGATTCGGAGCGCAGCGTGATCGACGTTTCGGTGGATGTGGCCCCCCTCGACGGGGAACTGCCGGGTGCGTGACTTCACCTGCCCCCACTGCGGGCAACACCTCGCCTTCGAGAACTCGGTGTGCCTGTCCTGCGAGAGCCCCGTCGGGTTCTCCCTGGAAGCGATGTCATTCCTGGTGATCGCCCCGGGCGGGGGAGCCGGGGATGACGGCAGCGTCGACCCGCAGCTGTATCAGCTGTGCGCGAATCGTCATCTGGCCGAATGTAATTGGCTGGTGCGGGTGGAACCGGTCCGGCGGCTGTGCGCCTCCTGCGTGCTGACCCGGACCAGGCCGGTGGACGGCGACGCCACCGCTCTGGGCGCCTTCGCCGACGCCGAGCGGGCCAAACGCCGACTGATCGCCGAACTGTACGAACTGAAGCTACCGATCGCCGGCAGAACCGAAGATCCGGAACACGGGTTGGCTTTCGATCTGCTGTCCAGCGCCGATGAGCCGGTCCTTACCGGCCATGACGCCGGCCTGGTTACCGTCGACCTCGCCGAGGGCGATGACGTGCACCGCGAGCAGTTGCGCGTCGAGATGGACGAACCGTATCGGACCTTGCTGGGACATTTCCGCCACGAGATCGGTCACTACTACTTCTACCGGCTGATCGGGACCTCACCAGACAGGGTGCAGCAGTTCAGCCGGTTGTTCGGTGATCCGTCGGCTGACTATCAGGCCGCGCTGGACAGGCACTACGAGCAGGGGCCGCCGACCGGTTGGGAGCAGGATTTCGTGTCCTCGTACGCGACCATGCACCCGGCTGAGGACTGGGCCGAGACGTTCGCGCACTACCTGCACATCCGGAGCACCCTGGACACCGCGGCGGCCTATGGTCTGGCTCCGGCCAGTGCGACCTACCAGACGCGGGTGCTCGGACCCAGTGCGTTCGACACGATGCTCGACATCTGGCTGCCATTGTCCTGGTCGCTGAACATGGTCAACCGGTCGATGGGTAAGCGGGACCTCTACCCGTTCGTGTTGCCGGTTCCGGTTCTGGAGAAGATGCGGTTCGTGCACGCCGCGGTCGACGAGACCGCCACCGGCAAACCGGAACCGGCCGTGCCACCCTCGAGTTGAGAGCCCCGGTCGGGTCATTCAGCCCGGAACGGAATCCAGTGTCGTTCCCACCGATACGACGCCTGGTAACCCTGTCCCGTCTCCCGGTCTGAACGGACCGGTGCTGTGATGTCGGCGCCGGAGGAAGATCAGGCCCACGAACATCAGAGCCGAGGCCGCGGGGCCGGGCGCGACGGAGTAGCCGAGATCCTCAAGGATCGCGGCTTCGATCGGGCTGATGATCCTGATGCCCGGGCCGGTACCGCTGCGGGCGTTCATCAGTTGCTGGTTGGCGCCGACGAAGGTGGAGTCGTCCAGATGCGATAAGGAGCTGCCGGATGACCAGGACCGCGGCGTGTAGAGCGGGACGAAGCCGCCGTAGGCGGCGGTGGCGTTCGGCCCGCCGAAGTACAGCCCCCCGTTGCCGCCGGTCAGGTTGGGGTTGTAGGCCGTGTTCCAAACGTAGTCGCCGCCGATGACCGAGGTCCCGTCGGATGTCACGAGATGACTGTCGAAATCGGTCCAACTCCGCCCGGTATTGGCGCCGGCCTGATCGACGTAGGTCAGGAAGCCCAGCGTGTGCAGCAGTTCGTGCATCGCGGTCGATTGGAAGTCGTACTGGTTGCCCGGCACGTTGTCACCGAAGGCCCAGCCCGGTCCGAAGTTCCAGTTGATCGTGCCGTCGGCGGCTGATCCGTTGGCGTCGGTTCCGGACAGGATCTTGTTCTGCGCCACCGTTTGCAGGAATCCCGGTTCGGAGCTGGTCAGATCGCTGCCGGCGGATGCCAGCGTGGACGAGAACGGCGAAAACTCCCCGGTGACGGTGTAGGTCAGGACGACCGGGCTGTCCACCGTCAGGGTGGTCGACAGCGTCGTCGCGACGTATTCGAGCGTGCTGCGAGCCGCGGGGGACCAGAATTGCGCCCCGTCGCCGTAAATGAACTGGAACTGCACCCGGTCAGCGCTCGCCCCCTGGCTGACCGCCACATTTCCGGCCGTGCCGGGGGCGCGGAACAGATCCAGTAGGTTGATGCCGAACCGGTTGTCGGTGGCCGTGGCGATAAAGGAATCGGTGCCGGCGAATTCCGGACCGGGGGTGTAGGTGTAGTTGCCGGCCGCATCGATCACCGCGCTGCCGTAGCGGGCTTCGGTGGTGATGCTGAAGACGATCGGGTCACCCTCGGGGTCCACCGCACCGATGGTTCCGGTGATGGGCCCTTCGCCCTGACCTGTCAGCTGCACCGGGCTCACCGTTGGGGCCTGGTTGAACAGGGCACGGCGCACCAGCAGTGCCGCACCCTCAAAGAACTCTCGGATGGGGGCCAGTAACCCGTTGAACAGATCGGCCACCGTGACCGCGGCGGTGCCGGTGGCCGCGGTCATCCCGGCCATGGTGACGGGCGCCGGGTCGGCCGGAACGGGCGCGGCCGCTGCGGTGGGTGCCGCGGCGACCACTGCCATCCGGGGAGTGTTGGCCGGGGCCGTCGCGGCCGTGATTTCCGGCGCAGGGGCCGTCGATGGCAGACCGGTGATGACAGATGGCTCCGGCTGGATGCCCAGCCGCGGGTCGGCGGGTCCCCGGGTCGGGACCGTGATGCTGTCCGAGGCGCTTCGGGCTGGGGCCGCGATGCGATCGGTGGCGTCCCGGGTGGACTGCGATCCGCGACGCGTCGGGCGGGTCTTGAGTTCAGCGATTGGCTCCGAACCCGTCGAGGCCTCTGCGGGGGCGGCCGGAACGGCCTGGCGGGCGGCCGCCGGCCGAGGCGGACCGAGTCGTTGCCGCGCTGCGGTTCCGGCGTTGGATGCCGAGCCCCGCGTCGCACGAGCCGGGGCCGACGAGGCCGGGGCCCCCGCAGGTCCCGCCGTGGTTTCCGGATCGGGCTCATCGGCGGCGGCTGTCGCGGGGGAGACGGTCAGCGCGAAGCCGAACAGGAACGCCGCCGCTCCGGCCCGTACGCCGTTCTTCGCCACTACCATCAAAACGCCCTCGCTCCCCGCAAATCGCGAGGTTGTGCAAATTCAGAACCTATCCGGGGCCAGAAGGCACCGTCAACCGCACCACGCGGTGCGACCGGTGACCGAAAGTCCCGCCCCGGCGGCACCGCTCCACGTAGATTGCGTCCCGTCGACGAGTCGCGGAGGCCGCTGTGCGGACAGAAAACATCAATCACGGGTTCCTCGACGGTGTCCTCGATGGCAGCCGAGAGGACGTCTACTACCACTTCGGCGTCGTTTCTTCGGACCCCGTTCTCGATGGACTCCGCGGTGTGCGCGCGGTGATCATGGCAGGCTCGGGCGCACGGATCAGGGAGTTTGCCGAGCGCTGGAGCCAACTCAACGGCGGGTCGGAGATCGTGGCATTCCCCAAGGAGGACCGCTTCGTCACCCGGTACACCGCCGGTGTGCTGTTCGCCTCGCACGGTATGGGCATGCCGAGTGCGTCGATCGCCGTTCAGGAGCTCATGCGTTTGGTGTTCTTCCTCAAATGCGGTGATCTCGACGCGCTGGACGACGTTTTCTGGTGCCGGGTGGGCACCAGTGGTGGGGTGGGCCTGCCCGGTGGCACCGTGGTGGTTTCCTCTGAGGGGCTGATGGCCGATCTCAAGCCCTACCGGTTACTGCGCGGCGCTGCGGGGCAGTACTGGTTCGACGGGCGTTTTCCGGCGGAGACCCGGGAGGCCATCCTGGCCGCCAATGCTGGCGTCGCCGATCTGCGGTTGGTCTCGGGGAAGACAGTGGCCGGCAATGAGTTCTTCCTGGAGCAGTTCCGACTCGACGGGGCGGTGTGTTTCGAGACACCGGAAACCAAGATGGTGTGGCTGCGGTGGCTCAACGACCACGGCGTGCGCAATATCGAGATGGAGGGCGCGATGTTCGCGGGTTATCTCAACCACTGGGGTTTTCCCCGGTTCGCGATGATCTGCTGCACACTGCTGAACCGGCTCGACGGCGATCAGGTGACCGCGACGGCGGCGGAGTTGCAGAAGTTCAGCGAGGACTCCGGCATCGCGCTGTTCAATTACCTCCGGGCCAACCTGCCTGGCGGCTGAAGCGCGACGATACCGAGGAGACCCTGTGAACACCTATGTGGCTGACTACTCCAGCCGGTTCAAACGCGCCACCGAGGCGGTGACCGCGGCACTCGGTCCGGCCCCCGACGGGGTCGACGTTCCTCCGGTGGTGCGCACCGCCGATTCCCTCGCCGGCCGGATCGATCACACCCTGCTCAAAGCCGACGCCACCCTGGCGGACATCGAGCGACTCTGCGACGAGGCGCGGGAGCACGGGTTCGCCTCGGTGTGTGTCAACAGCCGTTGGGTTCCGACCGCGGCGGAGCAACTCGTCGGATCGGCGGTCATGGTCTGCACGGTGGTGGGGTTTCCGTTGGGCGCTATGACCAGGCTCGCCAAGGCCGAGGAGGCCCGCATCGCGGTCGCCGAGGGTGCCGACGAAGTGGATATGGTGCTGGATATCGGGGGTCTGCTCTCCGGTGACCTGGCTGCGGTCTACGACGACATCCTCGGGGTGGTCGGCGCCGCCCGGCCGGCCCCGGTGAAGGTGATTCTGGAGACCAGCGTCCTCGATGACGACCAGAAGGCGGTGGCCTGCCTGATCGCGCTGCGCTCCGGTGCCGCCTATGTCAAGACCTCGACCGGTTTCGGAGGCGGCGGCGCCAACGCGCACGACATCGCCCTGATGCGGGCGATGGTGGGGGACGCGCTGGGCGTGAAGGCATCCGGGGCGGTGCGCAGTCGCCAGGACGCCACGGCGATGCTCAACGCCGGGGCGGACCGAATCGGTGCGTCATCCTCGGTGGCGATCGTCGCCGGTGGGCGGGCGGCGGCGGGCGACTATTGATGGGCGCGGGCGCAACGCTGTTCGAAACGGCCCGGCGGTGGCTGGCCGAGGATCCCGATCCCGAGACCGCCGCTGAACTGTCGGCATTGCTCGCCCGGGCCGAAACCGGACACCGTGACGCCACCGCCGAACTCGCCGACGTCTTCGATGGAACCCTGCAGTTCGGTACCGCGGGGCTGCGCGGTCGGCTGGGGCCGGGCAGCAACCGGATGAACCGGGTGGTTGTGGCACGCGCCGCGGCCGGGCTTGCCGCCTATCTCACCGCAACCGGCGGCAGGTCCATCGTGGTGGGTTACGACGCACGCCGGAACTCGGATGTGTTCGCCCGCGATACCGCCCGGATCATGGCCGGGGCCGGGATCACCGCGATGATCCTGCCGGAACCGCTGCCGACACCGGTGCTGGCCTTCGCCATTCGCGAACTCGGCTGTGCTGCCGGGGTCATGGTCACCGCGTCCCACAACCCGCCCGAGGACAACGGTTACAAGGTCTACCTGGGCGACGGCAGTCAGATCATCCCGCCGGCAGACACGGAGATCGCCACCCATATCGGCAAGGTGGGCGCGGTGAACTCGTTACCGACATCTGATGATTACCGCACGCTCGACAGTGCGGTGCTGGACGCCTACGTGGCTCGCGCGGTGTCGCTGTTGGGCAGCGGCCCGCGCGAGGTCTCGGCGGTCTATACCGCACTGCACGGGGTCGGTGGCGCGGTGTTCATGCGCGCGGTCGGGCAGGCCGGGTTCGACGCGCCGAGCGCGGTCGCGGCCCAGTTCGACCCGGACGGCAGTTTCCCGACGGTCCATTTCCCCAACCCGGAAGAGCCTGGGGTGATGGATCTCTCGCTCGCGGATGCCCGGGCGCAACATGCGGATGTGATCATCGCCAACGATCCCGACGCGGACCGTTGCGCGGTCGGCATCAGCATCGGCTGCGGCTACCGGATGCTGACCGGTGACGAGGTGGGGGCACTGCTGGGCTGGTGGATTGCCGAGCGGGGACGACTCGACGGTGTCCCGGCCACCGGGGTGTACGCCCAGTCCATCGTGTCCGGAACTCTGCTGGAACAGATCGCCGCCGATGCCGGTTTCGGCTATGCCACGACCCTGACCGGGTTCAAGTGGATTTCGAAGGTGCCCGGCCTGCGGTTCGGGTATGAGGAGGCCCTGGGCTACTGTGTCGACCCCGCGGCGGTGAAGGACAAGGATGGCATCACCGCCTCGCTGTTGATCCTTGAGTTGGTGGCAGCGCTCAGGTCCGAGGGCCGCGGTCCGCAGGACATCCTCGACGAGTTGGCCAACCGGTTCGGCCTGTACGCCACAAGCCAGCTGTCGGTGCGGGTTTCAGATCGTGGGCTGATCACGATGGCGATGGCGCGGCTGCGCGCGAATCCGCCTGGCGCCCTGGGCGGGCGGGATGTCCTGCGGACCGACGACCTGAAGAGGGGTGTCGACGGCCTGCCGGCCACCGATGGGCTCCGGTTCACCCTGGCCGACGCACGGGTGATCGTGCGTCCCAGTGGCACCGAGCCCAAACTCAAGTGCTATCTGCAGGTGGTGGTTCCGGTGTGTGGTGACCTCACCGGGGCGCGTGCGGCCGCCCATTCGGAACTCGACGCACTGCGTTCCAGCGTGGCGGAGCTGCTCGCGCTCTGAACGTCTGCGGCGCCGCGTGATTCGAGCCGGTTACGGACTGAGCCCACACCGTGGGCGATCGCCGACCCGCCCCGCGGCGGTGCTCACCGGACGGACCTTCGTGCTGTCAGATCCCAGGGCCCGAAGGCCTGGGGCAGGATCTCCGCCATCGGGGCGACACCCTGCGGGGTCATCACCAGCAGGTCCGGCCCGCCGTGTTCGTAGAGCAGTTGCCGGCACCTGCCGCAGGGCATCAGCGGATCTCCCTGACCGTCAACGCAGTACACCGCGGTGAGGCGGCCGCCACCGGTCGCGAACAACGCCGACACCATCGAGCACTCGGCGCACAGGGTGATCCCGTAGGAGGCGTTCTCGACATTGGCGCCCGAGACCACACGTCCGTCGTCGACGAATCCGGCCACCCCGACCGGGAAGTTGGAGTAGGGGGAGTAGGAGTTGGCGGAAGCCGCAATGGCGCACTGCCGCAACGCCTCCCAGTCCACGCGGGCGCCTGGCTGATCCATCCGGGGCCTCCCGCCAGTTGGTGTCCGAACTCTCGATGTCCGGATGATAACCGGGTGAGCCGGATCCACTGGAGAAATCGCTGCTGCCGTCGGGACCCCCACACCCGCCGATCGTTGCGCACGGGTTCTGTGGCTACCGGATGGCGATCGGGATCAGACGATGTCGGTGGTGCTGGAGAGCGGTCCGGACATGACGGCGGTCAGCGGGATGTACACGGTGCCCTGGCAGGCGCCATCGCCGATATTGGTGGCGAAGGTTCCGGTCAGCGATCCGTCCGGCTGGGGGGAATAGGTGGTCACCGAACTCGCGGGGTCGAAGGTGATGGTGCGGTCGGGAAGCAGGCAGTCCCATCGCCAACTGTTCGTGCGTGACCACTGCGATCCGGTCCAGTCGAACTTCGTCGACTCGGACACATTGTCCTTCGAGGCCGGGCCGTCGACAACCGATGCCACGCAGGTGCCGGACGAGCAGTCCGTACTGAATTTGAATGACGCGGTGTAGGCCTCCTCCGGTTGCTCGGCGGCCGCGCTGGTCCCGGACTTCTGATCGGTGTGGAAGGTGATCGTGTACCAGCCGTTCCAGTTCGGCGCGGGTTCGGCCGTCACGGGAGGCGCGAACAGCGCCGGGCCGGTGATCAGGACGCCGACCGCGGCGGCCCGGGACACCGGGTGAATCGGGATCACCGCTGGCAGACGCCGTTGATGACATCCTCGCAAACGGCGCTTGGTGGGGTCGGATCAACCGCTGGTGTGAAGGACCCTTCGTAGTCGGGCTCGGGCGACTCTTCGGTGGCCGACTCCTCGCTGGTCGACGTCGTCGGTGAGCCCGTCTCCGGGTCGGATTCCGACTGGTCGGTGACAGGTGCTTCCTCCGCCTCGTCTGAGGAGGCACTGCAGGAGGTCAGTGCCCCCATCACGACGATCGCGGCGCCGCCCGCGAAGACCGCGATTCGACCCGCCAAACCAACAGAACTCATGGTGTCCCCTCTGTTTTCCGCCTGGTCCCATGGTAGGGGTCAGTGACCGACCCGCTGATCTCAATTGGGTGTCGACGACAGATGGTGTCGGTCAGGGGGCGGTGAAGCCCTCGCGTTTGTGCGAGCCGTCGCAGAAAGGCTTCTTCGCCGAGTGGCCGCAGCGACACAGGTAGCACTTGCTGGTCTGTTTGACCAGAGTGCCGTCGGAGGCCAAGATTTCGACCTCCCCGGCCACCTCGAGGGGGCCGTCTGTCAGACAGGTGACGATGACATCGCTCATATCGGGCATTCTGCCCTACCGGGTTGCGGGCGCTCCGACCTACCGGGCCGGCTTGTCGCCCGGCGACGCGGGGTCACGCCGGCGGGGCAATCGCGTCGCGGGCGAAGTAGAGCAGGAACCCCGCGGCGACGATCCACAGCAGCGGGCTGACTTCGCGGGCCCTGCCGGTGGCCGAGCGCAGCACCACCCAGCTGACGAACCCGACACCGATGCCGTTGGCGATCGAGTAGCTCAGCGGCATCACCGTCACGGTCAGAACGACCGGTAGCGCCACCGAGAATTCGGAGATGTCGATATGGCGCAGGTGCGAGAACATCATCGCGCCGACGGTCACCAGGGCGGCGGCGGCCACTTCGGTGGGGACCACCGAGGCCAGCGGGGCGACGAACATCGCGGCCAGGAACAGCGCACCCGTCACCAGGTTCGCCAGCCCGGTCCGTGCACCCTCTTCGATACCGGCCCCGGACTCGATGAACACCGTGTTCGATGAGGACGAACCGGCGCCCCCGGCCACCGCGCCGGCACCCTCGACGATGAGAGCGGCACGAAGCCGGGGGAAGGTCCCGTCGGGTGCTGCCAGCCCGGCCTGCCGGGACAGCCCGGTCAGAGTGCCAAGGGCATCAAAGAAATTGGCGAACACCAGGGTGAACACCAGCACCGTCGCCGCGAGTACGCCGATCCGGCTGAAACTGTCCAGGGTGAATGCGCCGACCAGCGAGAGGTCGGGTAGCGCGAACGGGGAGCCGGACAGTGTCGGCACGGACAGCCGCCAGCCACCGGGATGATCGGCGGCCGACCCCAGATGCCAGATCGCCTCAACTGCCAGCGCCAGCGCGGTGCCGGCGACCAGACCGATGAGGATGCCCCCGCGGACCCGCCGGGCGACCAGGATCCCGGTCAGCAGCAGGGTCAGGACGAAGACCAGCGTGGGGATGCTGGTGATGGATCCACGGCCGTCGCTGCCCAGCCCCACCGGTGGCGACGGCAATCCCGTCGAACCGACGAAACCGGCATCGACCAGGCCGATGAACAGAATGAACAGACCGATACCGGCGGTGATCGCGATCTTGAGCTGTATCGGCACCGCCTCGAACACCAGCCGTCGCAGCCCGGTGACCGCCAGCGCGACGATGATCAGGCCGTTGACCACCACCAGTCCCATGGCCTCCGGCCAGGTCAGCGTGCCCACCACCGAGGTCGCCAGGAATGAGTTGATACCCAGGCCCGCCGCGAATGCGAACGGGAGACGTGCGATGACGCCGAACAGGATTGTCATGACCCCGGCGGTCAGCGCGGTGACCGCCGACACCTGGGCGAACTGCAGCTGATTGCCGGCGACGTCCTTGGGGCCGGCCAGGATTATCGGGTTCAGCACGATGATGTAGGCCATCGCGATGAAGGTGACCAGGCCGCCACGAATCTCCGCGCCGACAGTCGACCCGCGGGCGGTGATCTCGAAAAAGCTATCGAGACGGCGCACCCGTGGGATGCTAGTCCCTGCCAACGGGATTCAGCGGGTAACTAGCGCAGCGGTGTCGGCTCGACGACGCCGATCTCGGCCGGACTCGTGATCGCCTCGGGCAGGAATTTCTCGATACAGAAGACGAACAATGCTCCGCCGATCAATCCGCCGATCAGCGGCGCGACGATCGGCACCCAGAAGTAGAGCTCCGGGCCGTTGGCCGAGACCCACGCCGTGTCGTATCCGGTGATCCAGGACGCCAGACGCGGTGCGAAGTCCCGGGCCGGGTTGATGGCGTAACCGGCGTTGGCGCCCCAGCCCAGTCCGATACCGACGACCAGCAATCCGATGATCAGCGGTGCGGTGTTGGCCAGCGGGGGGTTATTGACGGCACTGGTCAGCGCGAAGATCACCGCGACCAGAAGTGCGGTCCCTATCACCTGATCGACGAACGCGGTGGTCAGTGAGACACCGGTATCCGGTGATGTCGAAAAGATGCCCTGGGTGGCCTTGGTGTGGGTGGGGTCGACCCGGTTGATGGCGTCGCTGTAGGTGAAACGGACCAGCAGTGCGCCGATGAAGGCACCGGCCATCTGGGCGCCGACATACGGCATGATCTTGCGGGCCGGAAACCCTTTGAAGGCGGCCAGCGCGACGGTTACGGCCGGGTTGAGGTGCGCCCCGCTGAGCCGGCCGGCGACGTAGACCGCCATCGCCACCCCGAGGCCCCAACCCCACGCGATCGAGTTGTAGTCACCGGTGGCGCCGGTCGTGGTGGGGAACCCGCCGGTGACCACCTGGGCGACGACACCACATCCGAAAAGGATGAGGATCATCGTGCCGAAGAATTCTGCGGAGCACTCGCCGAGCAACGGGGTTCGTTTCACTGGAGGCCAGGTCCTTTCCGCTAGTGATGTTCGGCAAGGTAGCAATGGCGACCGGCCTGTGGGGCGGGTTTCGGTCAGCGTTGACCACGCCGCTGTGGGATCGGTGTTAGAAATCCCGGATGGCTTCCGGTGAAACGGCGACGGGAACACGCCGACGACGGGCTGTGCGTGCGGTGGTGCTCGCGGTTCTGGTGGTCGCAGTGGTCGCAGTGGTCGCAGTGGTCGGTGGTGTGCTCTTCTGGCATCGCACCACTGCCGGGGAGCGGATGTCCGAGCCGTCCCCGACATGGCGCGCCGAGCCCGGTACGCCGTCGGCGGTGCGCCCGCCCTCGCCAGCTTCGGCGACCGGACCGGCGCCGCGTTTCGACACCGCCCGTCGGCAGCTCGCGGTGCTGCAGGTTCGTGGCTGGGATCGCGCTGCCGACTACCAGCGCCGTCAGTTCGGCAAGCCTTGGAGCGATGACGTCGACGTCGAGTTCGGCCGCAACGGCTGCAATACCCGCGACGACATCTTGCGCCGGGACCTGAGGAATCTGATCGTCCGGCCGGGCACCTGTTTCGCCCAGAGTGGGACGCTGCTCGATCCCTACACCGGTGCCGGCATCGAATTCATCCGCGGACCTCGGACCTCCCGAGATGTGGAGATCGACCACATCGTCGCGCTGGCCGACGCCTGGTACAAAGGGGCGCGAGCCTGGGATCCGCAGCGGCGACTGGATTTCGCCAACGACCCTCGCAACCTTCTGGCGGTCAGTCCGCAGGCGAACTTCGACAAGGCGTACCGCGACGCGGCCTCCTGGCTACCACCCAACCAGAGCTTCCAGTGCGAGTTCGCGGCCCGGCAGGTAGAGGTCAAAACCGCCTACGGCCTGTGGCTTTCGGCCAAAGAGCAGCGGGCGTTGGCCGATGTGCTGTCCCGATGCTAGCCGGGTCGGGTGATCCGTGGTCGGTGCCCGGAAACGGACCGCATCAGTCCGGCGCCCTGAGGGCCGGAGACGTTGTAGACCCTATCGCCACCCCCGGTATCGTCTCCGGCATGGAACTGCGGGGCGGGGATTCGCAGTCGATGGACACGTCGGCCGTGGCGGTGGAACCGAAGTTGTATCGGTGGGAGAAAAACACCGAGTGGCCGCTGGCGGGAGCCGCCGTCATCTTCCTGGCGATCTACTCGGTCCAAGTCATCGCCCAGCCTGATAAGGCCACCGATACCGTCCTCGAGATCTTCACCGGGGTTGTCTGGGCCTTATTCCTGGTCGACTATCTGGTCCGGTTCAAACTCGCCACCGATCGCAAGCGGTGGTTCGTCCGGCATCTACTCGCCCTGGCCGTCGTCGCCCTCCCGTTTCTGCGGCCCCTGCGCCTGCTGCGCCTGCTCGTCCTATTCGGGGCGTTGCAGAAAGCCGTCGGCTGGGCGGTCCGGGGCAAGGTCATCATCTACACCGCGTTCAGCGTGACGTTGCTGATTTACGTGGCATCGCTGGCGATCCTGGAGACCGAGCGATTCGAGCCGGATTCGAAGATCACCACCTTCGGTGATGCCGTGTGGTGGTCGATCACCACGGTCACCACGGTCGGCTACGGCGACTTGTCCCCGGTGTCCGGTACGGGCCGCGCGATCGCCGTCCTGCTCATGATCGGCGGGATCAGCCTGGTGGGTGTGGTGACCGCGAGTCTTGCTTCGTGGATCATCCAACGGGTGGCCGAGGAGGATGCCGCGAACCGCGCTGCGACCTCCGCCGAGATCGATGCGCTACGCGCGGATATGCAACAGCGGATCGACTCGCTCACCGATGAGTTGCGACGACTCAACGGCCGTGCTCACCTCGATCAGGGTCCGGTGAGCCGCCCGCACCCGAGATAGCCGGCCGGGACGGGCGGCTATCTCGGGTCAGGCGCCTCAGTCCTCTTTGCGGATCAGCTGTTGCAGCGCCACCCGGTCCGGTGCCAGCAGGTCGGCGATCCGCTCCGGGTTCACATCGGCGACGATGATCTCGCCCACATCCTGTTTGACCCCGGTGAAAAGTCCCTGGGCCTTCATCTTCTCGGTCTGGTAGACGTTGTCCTCGGTCGGAGTGACGTAGTACACGGCATCTGCTTTGAATCTGTGCACCAACCACAGGTGGATCAGCGTCATGAGCCGCTTCTGACGTAGCTTGGCCGAGTAGGTGTTCTGGTCGCGCACGGTAAGGATGCTGCGGCCGTGCCGGTCCTTGATGGGATCGAACATCACATCAGCGAGCTTCTCGCCGTCGGAGTCGCCGTAGATGGCCAGCTCCAGCACGTCCGAGCCGGCGCGGCGCGGGCGCAGCTGCGCGCGCAGCCGCTCGCCGAGCTGGTAGTGCTCGCTCCACAGGGCCAGCCAGTCCTCCAGCAGCTTCTTCGGCACCTCGGTCTGCACCAGATGCTGAACCTGGGTTGAGCCCTTGCCCATGGACTTGGTGGTCGCCGTGCGCCCCGACGAGGCGGCCAGGGCGGCGTCGCTGCGTGGTCCGCCGACCAGTGTCTGCGGTGTTCGGTAGGGCGATTCGATCAGGCGCATCTTGCGCTGCAGGCGGGCCAACGCCAGCATCCCGTCCTGGCGCAGGGCGGTGGCGAACTCCTCGGCCGCCACGCCGTCGATCTGATGACCGCCGTAGGTCATGAAATTGAAGACGAAGCCCATCTTGCCGAGCTCCTCGGGAAACGCCCGCATCTGCTCGTCATCCATCCCGGTGGTGTCCCAGTTGAACGACGGCGAGAGATTGTAGGCCAGCATCTTGTCCGGGTACACCGCATGGATGGCCTCGGCGAACTCCCGGGCGTCGGCCAGGTCGGCGGTCTTGGTCTCCATCCACAGCAGATCCGCGAACGGTGCGGCGGCAAGGGATTTGGCGATCGCGTACGGGATGCCGCCGCGCACCTGGAAGTACCCCTCGGGCGTCTTCGCCCGTTCGCAGTCCCACGGCGCAGACACGCCGAGTTCCCTCGCCTTCTCCGTGGCCGCGTACAACGACGCCGTAGCCGCGAAATCGAGCCACTCGGCGGGTTTCATCGCCAGCGCCTCGCCCTCGGCCTCTTTGAACCGCAGCACCTCGGCGATGGCGTTGCCGTAGGTGTCCAGGCCCGCGTCATCCTGCCAGGCCTCGACGAATGCCGACTCGACTCGGTCGAACAGCGCATCCAGCGAGCCGGCGCGATCCGCCGTCCAGGCGGCAGCGGCCTCATCGACCAGTGTGGTGATGCCGTGACTCCGTAACCAGGCGTCGGCCGCCGCGTACTCAGCGGCGGGGAGGGCGTAGAGCAGGTGCCCGTTGAGTTCGGTGACGCCCCTGGTGTGGAAACGGCGCACCATGGCCAGGAAACACGCCTTGTACGGCGGGACATCGGGGTTGGTGGCGCCGAGCAGGAAAGGCTGATCGCGCTCATCGGAGCGACCGTCGATGAGGTTGGCGGCCTCGGCGTCGGTGCGGGCCACGATGATGCCCGGGACCGCCATGATGTCCAACTGGAAACGGGCGGTGTTGAGCCGTTTGATCTGCTCGTCGGACGGCACCAGCACTTTGCCGCCCTGATGGCCGCACTTCTTGGTCCCGGGGCGTTGATCCTCGATGTGGTAGCCGGTGACCCCGGCTTCGACGAAACGCCGAATCAGGTTGCGTACGTGCGGATCTCCGCCGTGCCCGGTGTCGGCATCGGCGATGATGAAGGGGCGGTAGTCCACAGCCGGGGTCGCGGCGCGTTGTTCCTCGGTCATCTGCAGACGGAGGTACTGCTGATTGCGGTCGGCGGTCAGAAGTGCCCGCACCAGTCCGGCCGCCTCGTCGGGCACCTGGCTGAGCGGGTAGCTGGCCAGGTCGGGCCCGGGGTCCTCGGTGGTGGACCCTTTCGCGGAGGTGGCCCAGCCACCGAGATAGATGCCTTCGATCCCGCACCGCTTCATGGTCACCGCCTGCCCCGGCGAGTAGGGCCCGAAGCTGGTGATGGACTTGCGCTGGCCGAACAGTTCGCGCAGCCGGGCGTAGAAGGCCGCCGAGGTCTCGCGGGCAACCGTGTAGTCGACCGGGATCGTGCCACGCTGCTCGACGACCTGACGGGCGGTGTAGAGCCGGGTGATGCCCTCGAATCGGGCACTGTCGAAATAGTGCTGGGTTTCGGTGACTTCCCGTTCGAAGGTCGCGGGTGCGTGTTCTTCGATCCTGGACATGGCTGCTCCTTATCGAGCCTGGTCGAGCTGATTTCGCGTTGAGTTTCATCTAACCCCCTCCGTTTCCGGGTATGCCGGGCGGGGTGGGCGGTAGCGCTGCTCGCCGACTGATCGTGGTGCATATCCGGGTGCCGGCCGCGGTCCCCGCTGGATTCGCGGCCGGCACCCGGCGCCGGGTTTGCGGCTCGGCTACGCGGGAATAGGCGCCGTCATCTCCGGCTCAGGCGACTGTTCCGGAGCCGCCGGGGCTTCCGAGGCCGGGGCCTGATCGGCATTTCGCCCCTGCTCGGGCGTGGGTTCGGAACCCGGGGCCGGGTCAACTGCCGGCAGGGCATCTGCCGGCGGGACGTCACTGGGGGCCGGGTCTTCCGGTGCTGGGGTGACCGGGGCCGCCGGCGGGGCAGCGGTGTCCGGATCAGCCGGTGGCAGCGGTGCGGGTGTCGGGCCGGACTCCGGGGCCGGGCCCGGCGGCACATCGGCCGGGTCGCCCGGCGGGGTCTGGTCGGCCGGGTCGCCCGGCGGGGTCTGGTCGGCCGGGTCGCCCGGCGGGGTCTGGTCGGCCGCAGCGGGATCGGATTCCGGTTCGGTGTCCATCTCCTGGGCCTGTACCGGCAGGTACATCAGCTTGCTGAACTGCGGCTGATAGGCGCCACCGCCACCGACGCGCACACCGGTGCCGCTCTCACCACTGGAGACCGGGGTGCCGTCGGGAAGGGTCACCGCCGCATGCCCGCTGTTCCAGCCGATCACCACCGAGTTGGGTGCACTGCCGTAGTGGAAACCGCGGGCCAATAGGGCGGACTCCATATTCCCGGTGTTGAACCTGCTACCGAATGCCGGCCGTCCCGACGCCACGTTGGCAACCCACGACGCCAGTCCCGAGCAATCCGTACCGGCCGGAGTATCGCCACCGGGAATGTATGGCGTACCCGACACTTGTGTGATGAGCGACATCAATGCCGCGAGAGCAAACATGAAAAAAACGCTAACAGTGAATTCTTTGTTCGCCGAAAATCTGTGTCGGGTATCACTTTTCGCCGCATTAGCCCTGATGGCTGTGTGGAAAACGTTACATGCCAACGCGATACGCAAGTCGATATTGATTCGACATAGCAAATCGTATTGTTTAGCAGGGTATTTGCGATTACCGTTGCCCTGGCGTTACGCGTGAACGGTATTGGGTCTTTGTAATCAAGCGGCTGGGGGCGCTTTTGCCGACGTGTCGCCGCTCACAACGGGATGACCCCAATCCAGCGCCCCGGGAGGTACGGATCGGGCAGGATGACCGAATGCGGGACTACCTGAAGTTCTATATCGCCGGCCAGTGGTCGGACCCGGTCGACCTGCGGGTTCTCGAGGTGGAGAATCCCGCCACCGAGCGGGTGTGCGGCACGATCGCAATCGGTTCCTCGACGGATGTGGACCGGGCCGTCACCGCGGCGCGGGCCGCGTTCCCCGACTGGTCCCAGAGCACCCGGGAGGTTCGGCTGGATCTGCTGCGAGCGGTGGTCGCGGAGTATCGACGACGGGTCGGCGATTTAGCGGAGGCGGTGAGCGTGGAGATGGGGGCGCCCCCTGCCCTCGCTGCGGGTCCGCAGGTGCAAATGGGCCTCGGGCATCTGATGGCGACCATCGAGGTGTTGAAGAACTTCTCTTTCGAACAGACCCGTGGTTCGACGCGGGTGATCCGGGAGCCCATCGGGGTGTGCGGGTTGATCACACCGTGGAACTGGCCGCTGAACCAGATCGCCTGCAAAGTGTTCCCGGCTCTGGCGGCGGGCTGCACGATGGTGCTCAAACCCTCCGAGGTCGCTCCGTTCTCCGGCCAGATTTTCAGCGAGGTCATCGACGCGGCGGGGGTGCCCAGCGGGGTCTACAACATGGTGCACGGGGACGGTCCGGGGGCCGGCGCCGCGCTCGCCAGCCATCCCGGCGTCGACCTGATTTCGTTCACCGGATCGACCCGGGCCGGTATCGAGGTCGCTCGCAACGCCGCGCCGACCGTCAAACGGGTCACCCAGGAACTCGGGGGGAAGAGCCCGCACATCATCTTCGACGACGATGCGTTCTCCCGGAACGTCGCCGGTGGGGTTGCGGCGATGATGCTCAACAGCGGTCAGAGTTGTAACGCGCCGTCGCGGATGCTGGTCCCGGCCAGCCGAATGGGCGAGGCGGTGGCCGTGGCCAAGGCGGCCGCGGAGCGGGTGAGCGTTGGTGAGGCGCCCGACGGTACGGCGCTGGGGCCGGTGGTGTCACGGGCACAGTTCGACAAGGTTCAGCGGCTCATCCAAGCCGGTATCGATGAAGGAGCCGAATTGGTCGCCGGCGGGCCCGGGCGACCCGACCGGCTCGACATCGGCTACTACGTCCGGCCCACCGTGTTCGCCGGCGTCAGAAACGATATGACGATCGCCCGGGAGGAGATCTTCGGCCCGGTGCTGTGCATACTCGGCTACGCCGATCTTGACGATGCCGTCGCGACCGCCAACGGCACCGACTACGGGCTGTACGGCTACGTCTCCGGCACCGATCTCGAAGCGGCCCGCGCCGTCGCGCGCCGAATTCGGGCCGGTACGGTTGCGATCAACAATGCGCTGGATATCAATGCCCCGTTCGGCGGGTACAAACACAGCGGAAACGGACGCGAATGGGGCGAATTCGGGCTCCACGAATACCTCGAGATCAAAGGTGTCGTCGGATACGGGACACCGGATTCGGGCGGCTGAGCGGATGCGGGTGCTTGTTCAGCGAGTCACCTCGGCGTCGGTATCGGTGGGCGGTGAGGTGGTTGGCGCCATAAATCCGGACGCTCAGGGACTGGTCGCCCTGGTCGGCGTCACCCACAGCGACAATGTCGACATCGCCAGAAGGATGGCCGCGAAACTATGGCAGCTGAGGATTCTGGATGAGCAGAAGGCGGCCTCCGATATCGGGGCGCCGATCCTGGTGGTCAGCCAGTTCACCCTGTACGCCAACACGGTGAAGGGACGGCGCCCGTCGTGGAATGCCGCCGCGCCGGCGGAGTCGGCGAGACCGCTGGTGGATCTGTTTGCCGCGGAGCTGCGCGCACTGGGCGCTGAGGTTCAGACCGGGGCCTTCGGCGACCACATGCACGTGGAACTCGTCAACGATGGCCCGGTCACCGTGTTGTTGGAACTGGGCGGCCCGGCCTAACTTGTTACCGTTCCGCGCCCCGGTGTGCATGGTTTGCGTGAGAAGGTAATTCCTTATGCACACGCACAATTTCGTCTCCTACGAGGAATTCGGCCGCCGGTTCTTCGAGGAGGCGGTAACCGAGGAGCGTGTGGCGGCGGCCTTCGCCGAGATCGCCGGCGGCGATGTTCAGATGGGCCCGATGTCCCAGGGCCCGGCCGGGCTGGCGAGAGTGACCGCGAAGGTCAAGATTCAGCAACCGCAGGTCCGGCGGGACCTCGGTGAGACCATCACCTTCGCGGTGCGCATCCCACTCCTCATCGAGTTGATCGTCGACCTCCGGCTGGATAAACAACGGTTCGTCGTCGACGGCGATATCGCCCTGCGGGCTACCGCCAGGGCCGCCGAACCGCTGCTGATCGTCATTGATGTCGCCAAGCCCCGACCGTCCGATATCGCGGTGCACGTGACCTCGAAGTCGCTCCGCGGTGAGATCGTCCGGCTCATCGGCGGAGTGGACACCGAGATTCGCCGCTTCGTCGCCGCCTATGTGGCCGAGGAGGTGGACAGTCCGGCATCCCAGCAGGCGAAGGTCATCGACGTCTCCGCGCAGGTGGCCAGCTCCTGGGACGCCGGATAACCGGTCACAGCTCCAGGGTGAGGTGTGCGCCGGCCGGCGCCCGCGAGACACAGGTGAGCATCGTTCCGCTGTCCCGTTCGGCTGCGGTGAGCAAGGTGTCCCGGTGCTGCACCTCGCCGCTGAGCACGCGGGTTCGGCAGGTACCGCAGAATCCCTGCTGGCATGAGTACGGTGCGGCGACACCGGCCCGCCGCAGCGCGCCGAGGAGCGTTTCATCGGCCGCCACGCTCACCTCGGTCGACGCGGCCGAGACGGTGAAGGGTTCGCCGTCAACCACCGGCGCGGCGGCAAACCGCTCGAAGTGCAGTTCGACATCGTTGCGGCCGATGAGCGGGAGCCGGATGGTGCTGATCATCTCGGCCGGTCCGCATGCGTACACCGTTGTCCCGGAAATGCAATCACCCAGCAGGTCATCCGCGTCGGGGATGCCACAGATGTCGTCGGTGCGGATCGTGATGCGGTCCCCGAAGCGGCGCACCTCGTCGAGGAACGGAATGGAGTCCGCGCTGCGCCCGACATAGACCATCGACCAGTCCACCCCGAGCCGCTGCGCCAGACCCAGCATCGGCAGGATCGGAGTGATTCCGATGCCGCCGGCGATGAAGCGCACCGTTCGCGCGGGCGATCCGTAGCCGGGCACGCTGAACGGGAAGGCGTTGCGGGGACCGCTTGTGGTCACGGTCGCCCCGACCGCCAGCTGATCGTGGATCTCGATCGAGCCGCCGCCACCATCGGGTATCCGGCGAACCGCGATCCGATACGTGCTGTGCTGGTCGGGGTTCCCGCACAGCGAATACTGCCGTACCCGACCGCTGGGCAGATGGACGTCCAGGTGGGCTCCCGGATGCCAGGGCGGCAGCGGGGAGCCGTCGGACGCTGCCAGCGTCAACGCCACGACGTTCTCATCCCGGGCGACTACCTGCCGGTCGGCGATGGTGAGGCCGAAGGTCCGGTCACGGCCGTGCGGTTGACGGGGCCGGCGCAATCCGCTGACGGCCCACGTTCCGGTGACCGCCAGGTCGGCCAGGCCGAGCAGCGGGGTGGGTGCAGAGCGTAGGCGCCGGAGCAGCATCGCTACTGATGTGCGGCGCGGGCGGCCGGAGAACTGGCCAGATACGCCACCGCCTGGGCGGTTGAACCGACGTCCAGCGGGGAGTAGTCCGGACGGAAATAGGCCAGGGTCGTCCTGCCGAACAGGGTGGAGAAACTCGGCAGCAGTCGTAACTTGGCATCGCGCATCCGCTGTCGTTCCATCTGCCACCAGGTCATCCGAACGTCGGGGTCGATACGGCACAGGTAATAGGTGGACCGCTCGAAGAACGAGTACATCATCGCCATGGCCATGGTCATGGCGCGGATCCGGGCCAGGTAGCTGTTGTGGAAGTAGGTGGCGACATCGTGTGCGACACAGCGATGTTCCACTTCCTCGCTGCCGTGCCAGCGGAACAGATCGACGAGAGTCGGGTCGGCGCCGAAGTCGTCCCAGGCGCAGTTCAGGGCGAAATCTCCCAGCACGGCGGTGTAGTGTTCGATCCCGGCGATCAGCCAGAGCCGCTCGCAGAGCTGGTTGAACCGGCGCCGGGGGTCGGCGGAGGTGCTGGGGGACAACACCTTGGCGATGACGTAGTCGATTTGTTTGAGGATCGGTTGCGGGTCAATGCCCTGGGCTTCCATGAACTGATGCAGCGCCAGTTCGTGGGTGTCGGCGTGCACCGCCTCCTGCCCGATGAAACCCCGCATGTCCTCGGCCAGGCGCTCGTCGCGGACCATCGGCAGGGCCTCGTTATAGGTCGCGACGAACCAGCGTTCGGCGGCGGGCAGGACGATATTGAGCAGGCTGACCATGTGCGAGGCGACGGGATGGCCGGGGATCCAGTGCAGCGGTGCTTCAGAGACGTCAAAGGTGACCTTGCGGGCCTGGATCTGGACCGGTCCGGGATCGACTTCGGATGTGAAACGACGTGGCCGCGGCATCGACACCTCCCAATTGGACGTGTGTCAAGTTTACCCGAATCGCACCGGATACCGGCAGACCTGTCAGCCGACGCGGGTTGGGGTCACGGTGACGACTCCGCTGGCCCCGGGAGTGGGCCGGTTGGGATCGTTGGCCGGTGCGCCGGGGGTGTTGGCTGCCGAGGTGCCCGCGGACCGTTCGGGTTGAGCTTCCTCGCTGCAGTCCAGCATCAACTGCATCTTTCCCAGGCTGAGCAGTTTCTGGCTGCTGACGATGCAGACGGCCTGGGGCACGTCACTGCCCACCGACCCGCCGAAAGTGGTCGGGATGCCCTGAGCCCGCAGAATCGCCACCGCTCGGGCATACGGCTCACCCACCACGTTGTAGAGGCTGTTGGAGGACGGGTCCGCGCTGCTGGCGCCCATTCCCAGGACCGCCGCCGCCGACCCCGCGGCCAGACCGCCGGCAACTGCCAGGCTGAGCTTGTTCACATCGCAGCCTTTCCTCTTCTCGTCTCGGGTTCCGCTTCCCGTCTCGGGTTCCGCTTCCCGTCTCGGGTCCGAAGATAGCGCAGCACGCACCCCGAGACCCGCTCTGCAGGGTGTATCGCCGGCCGACCCGGAAAACGTTTCAGAACGTCTCTCGGTGGCGTTCCTGTTCCAGGACCGCAGGCAGGTCGGCCAATCTCTTCATCGACGACACCGCGCGAGAAGTGCGCATATTGGCGCTCAGCAGACCTTGGTGGCGATCCACGAACGACCAGTAGCCGGCGGTGAACGGGCAGGCATCCGGGCCCAGCCGCTTCTTCGGGTCGAACCGGCAGTCACGGCAGTGGTCGCTCATCTTGTTGATATACGCCCCGCCAGAGGTGTACGGCTTGGTCGCCACCCGGCCGCCGTCGGCGAATTGGCTCATCCCGATGACATTGGCCGGCATCACCCAGGCGAAGCCGTCGACAAAGGAGGCGGCGAACCAGTCGTTGAGGTCCCGCGGGTGATAACCACGCTGAAGGGCATGGCTGCCCAGCACCATGAGCCGCTGGATGTGGTGGGCCCAGCCGCGGTCACGGACCCCGGACAGCGCCTCGCGAAGGCACTCGGCCTCGACCGCATCGGCGTCGAGATCGGACCACCAGTCCGGCAGCGGTGTGGTGGCCCCGAGTTGGTTGCCGTCGAGGTACTCCGGCCCGAAATGCCAGTACAGATGCCAGATGTACTCGCGCCACCCCAGGATCTGGCGAATGAAACCCTCGACGGATGCCATCGGCGCCGAGCCGGTCCGGTAGGAGGCCTCAGCCGCCCCCACCACGGCCAGGGGGTGCAGCAGGCCCAGGTTCAGCGGCACCGACAGCAGCGAGTGCGCCATCGCCCAGTCGGCGCCCATCATGGCGTCCTCGTGACGGCCGAACAGTGGCAGTCGCTGCTCGATGAAGGTCCGTAGGGCGTCATCGGCTTCGACGGGAGTCACCGGGAACAGCCGGGGGCCGTCACTTCCCACCGTAGCGATGTTCATCTCGTCGAGATCACGGCGGACGGTCGCATCGATCTCGTCCTCGACGGGCTGATACGGCGGCGGCGCCCCCAGCGTGGTTTGTTTCTTGGGCGGGGGTTCGCGGTTGTCGGCGTCGAAATTCCACCGGCCGCCCACCGGTTCGGTGCCGTCCATCAGGACACCGAAGCGGCGGCGTTGCTCACGGTAGAAGTCCTCCATCCGGAACCGGGTCCGGCTGCCCGCCCACTGCCGAAACCCCGGGCGGGACAGGGCGAAGGCCGGGGTCGGCAGCACCTCGGCTACCAGGCCCGCGGTGCGCAACCGGTGCACGAACATTTCGGCGGCATGCGAGGTCGGCTCGTACACCACCACCGACCGGCCGTAGCCACGCAGCGCCTCGGTGTAGGTGTCGGCGCGCACCAGGGTGGCCCGCTCGCCCAGATCGGCCGCGGTATGGCGCAACGCCGAGAGCACCAGGTGCAGTTTCTGGCGGTGGGAGCGCCGGCGACGAAGCGCCGAGGTGGCCTCCACCAGCAGGATGGACCGGTGGGCGTGCTCCCCGCCGTGAAAGTGCGGACCGAGTTGATCGGCGAATAACCACAGCGGGGTGTCCTGCTGGGCCATGGGGCGATGGTAGACCGTGGGTGAGGGGATCGATGAAACCGGCCGTTCCCGTACGATCCGGCCATCCGGTGATGTCGAACTAGGAGAACAGCGTGGCACCAAGGCCTGAGGCACGATCGTTTCGTGAGCGGGTGGGGTCGCTGGGGTTCCAGTCCAAGTTGCTCGTCATGATGCTGGTCGTCAGCGTGGGCTCGGCACTCGTCGCCGGGTTGATCGGCTACACCTTCGGGACGACATCGTTGCGGGATACCGAGTATCAGCGTCTGACCCAACTTCGCGAGTCACGGCACCGAGAGATCAAGGCCTTCTATGCCGGGATCAGCGACGCGGCCACCGTGCTGACCCACTCCAGCGCCACCATCGACGCAGTGAAGGACTTCCGGCAGGCATACACCGATCTGCAGACGCGGCCATTGCCCCGTGGCGCCGAAGCGGCGGTGCGCAAGTACTACGAAAACGTCTTCGCCCCGGAACTGTCGGAGCGCACCCTGGGAAAAGTCGATCCGGAACTCTACGAGCCCACCTCGAATGCGCAGACCTACCTGCAAAACGCCTACACGGTCCCCGCCGGGGGTGATTTCGAGAAGGCGATCAGCATGCTGGCCAGCGGTGACAGCACGTGGTCTGAGTTCAACGCCCAATACCAGCCGTTCTTCGCCGACTTCACCCAGCGGTTCGGCTTCGAGGACACCCTCTTGATCGGCCCCGACGGAAATGTGGTCTACACCGCCTACAAGGGGGTCGACCTCGGCGCCAACATCCTGGACCCGCCGTACAACACCACGTTACTTTCCGATGCCTTCCGGAAGGTGATGCAGGCGACGTCAGTGGACGAGGTGATCTTCACCGACCTCGAACGGTACGCCCCGTCCTACGGTAAACCGACGCCGTGGGTGGTCACCCCGATTGGTGATGAGGACGGTATCCACGGCGCGCTTGCGCTACAGCTGTCCATGGAGGCCATCAACGATGTGATGACCGGCAACCAGCGGTGGGAGCAGGACGGCCTCGGCAAGACCGGCGAGACCTTCCTGGCCGGTACGGACCGGTTGATGCGCTCGGTGTCCCGGGAGCTGTTGGAGAACCCGGAGCAGTACTACAAAGACGTCGTGGCCAACGGCACCCCGCCGGAAGTTGCCGAACGGCAGCTCGCGGTACAGGGCAGCGTGTTGCTGCAGCCGGTCAACACCGCGGCGGTCGCCGCGGCGGTGGCCGGCAAGTCCGGGGTGGACATGGCTCCAAGTTACCTCGGGCCGGTTTCGCTGAACGCCTATAGACAGCTTGGCATTCCCGGCCTGGACTGGGTGATCGTGGCCAGAATCAACCGCTCCGAGGCCTTGGCGCCGGTTACGGCGTTCGCCCGCAATATCGCCCTGTCGACCGCGGCCATCGTGCTGGTGGTGTGTCTGCTGGCCCTGCTGTTCAGCCGGATTCTGACCCGCCCGATCAGGGCGCTGGCCGGGGCCGTCCGCCGGGTCAGTGGCGGCGAACTGGGCGTCAGCGTCCCGGTTACCTCCCGGGACGAGTTCGGTGAGCTGGCATCGGCGTTCAACGATATGAGCGCCAGCCTGCAGACCAAACAGCAACTCATCGACGAGCAACGCCGGGAGAATGACGAACTGCTCGGCACCCTGATGCCCGAATCAGAAGCCCGCCGCTACCGGGAGGGTGAGACCAATATCAGCACCCAGCACCGCGATGTCTCGGTCATCTACGCCCAGCTGATCGGGTTCGACGAGTTCTCCCGCTCGCTGCCCTCCGAGCAGTCGGTGCCCATGCTCAACGCCCTGGTGGAGGCGTTTGATGATGCCGCGGAGCACCGCGGCGTCGAACAAGTTCGCAGTATGCAGGACAACGGTCTGCTGGCCACCTGCGGGCTGGTGGTGCCCCGGGTCGATCACGCCAGCCGGACCATCGCCTTCGCCAAGGACCTCACCGAAACGGTGCAGAACTTCAACGACCGCAACGGTGCCCGGTTGGCGATCAGGGTGGGGATCGACAGCGGTGCCGTTTCCAGCGGTCTGGTCGGGGAACGGTCGACGATCTACGCGCTCTGGGGCGAAGCGGTCGACCTGGCCAATCGGGTCTACTCGGCCGCCATGTCGGACGGGATCTTCGTCAGCGACCGGGTCCACGATGCCCTGAGCGGGGTCTACCCGTTCAGCCAGGCCGGCACCATCACCGGCGAGGAGGGCACCGAGACCGTCTGGCGGCTCGACAACGTAGCGCGGCAGCCGATATGAGCATCGTTACCGGCCAGCCCTGGTTCTGGCCGGCGCTGACCGTCATTCTCGGCCTTCCGCTGGCTCTGCTGATTCTGCACGAACTGCACAACCTGCTGGTGCGCCGCGACAGCGCTTTCGCCAAACCCGTCCTGCTGCTGCGGAACTGGGTATTCCCGGTGTTCGCGGTGTACCTTTTGGTCCGCCAACTGGAGTACAGCGAAGTTCACCTCACATGGTCGAAGATCGCCGCAACGGCGTTCGGTTTCTCGCTGATCCTGCTGCTGTTGTCCGGTGCCGATGCTGCGCTCTTCGGCGGGGCGCGTTCAGGCAGTTGGCGCGATCGGATGCCCACCATCTTCGTCGACCTGGGGCAGTTCATTCTCGTCATCATCGGTGTCGGACTGCTGTTGTCGTGGGTGTGGGGTGCCAATATCGGCGGTCTGATCACCGCGGTGGGGGTGACCTCGGTAGTCATCGGCCTGGCCGTACAGGGCGCGGTCGGGCCGGTGATCTCGGGTTTGCTGCTGCTCTTCGAGCAGCCGTTCCGGATCGGCGATTGGCTGGAGACCCCGTCCGTCCGGGGCCGGGTGGTGGAGGTGAACTGGCGTGCGATTCACATCGACACCCTCAACGGCACCCAGATCGTTCCCAATGCCATTCTCGCCGCCGAATCGTTCACCAACCTGACCCGCGTGACCGGAGCCGCGTTCAACAGCGTCGCCATACTCAAATTCGCCGCGGTGGACCCCCCGGGGGTGGTGGTGAAAGCACTACAGTCGGTTGCCGACGCGCTGCCGGCCAAGATCGACGACCTGCCGGCAAAAGTCGTTCCGCTGGGGGCCGGTCAGTACAAGGTGTTCGTACCCGTAGCCTCCCCAGCCGACGACTTTTCCACCAGGACGCTGCTGTTGCACCGGGCCTGGTACGCGGCCCAACGATCCGAGCTGCACATCGACCGGGGAATCCTGAAGTCCAACCACGACTACGTGGAAGGCCATCTGCAGGAAGTGGGTGAACAGTTGGGCCTCGGCGCCGAGGCCGTCGCGACCATGCTCGCCGGCGCCCGACTGTTGATGTTCGCCGAGGGCGAGATCATCCAGTCAATCGACAGCATCCCCCACGCAGTGGGGTTCATCACCGAGGGCACGGTCGGGACGTTCGTCAACACCGGGGACGGGCGCCAGATTGACCTGGCGGAGCTCGGGGAGGGCGACTACATCGGCGCGGCGGCGCTGACCCGGCAGCGAATGATTACCGGGGTCATCGCCCTGACCGATACCCGTATCGTTGCGGTCTCCCGTAAAGCGATGAACACCATCGTCCAGCAGGATCCGCGGCTGGCGCGGCAGATCGGCGATTCCATCAAGATGCGGCGCAGCGCCGCGCAGCAGGCCCTGACCGAGGCCGCTCAGGGCCTCCGATAACGCCTCACGATCCGGTATCGGTCGCCGTGCGCAACACCTCGGCCAGGATGGCGGCTCGGGGGTCGGTGAAGACATCCTCCAGCAGCAGCGAAGTGCCCTCGGGCCCGCCCAGCGGCACCCGCCAGTTCGGGTACTCATTCGTCGTCCCGGGCTGATTCTGGGTACGTCGCTCGCCCACGGCATCGGGCAAGGACAGCGCGAGCAGCCGCGACGGGGTCCGCCCCAGATAGCGGTAGAGGGCGATGACGACCCGGTCCGCCTCGGCCCCGTCTGCCCCGGCCTCGTCGCCCAGCAGCCCGACCCGGCGCAGTTCGGCCAGCCACCCCTGCTGCGCGGTCCGGTCATCGGCGAGCTCCTCCTCCGCTCCGCGGGTGAGTAAGCCGAGCTCGTCACGTAATCGGACATGCTCGCCGGCCAGATACCCCGCGGTCGGCGGCAGATCGTGGGTGGTCACCGAGGACAGGCACAGCTCCCGCCACCTCTCGGCCGGTAACGGTCCGCGGCCGTCCGGGTCGATCTCGAACCACAGGATCGACGTTCCCAGCAGGCCGCGGTCACGCAGATAGTCGCGCGCCCACGGCTCGACGGTGCCGAGATCCTCACCGACCACCACCGCACCGGCCCGGTGCGCCTCCAGCGCCACGATGCCGATCATCGCGTCGTGGTCGTAGCGCACATAGGTGCCGCTGGTCGGCGGGGCGCCCGCCGGAATCCACCAGAGCCGGAACAGCCCGATGATGTGATCGATGCGCACCCCGCCGGCGTGCCGCAGGACGGCGGCGATCAGATCCCGAAACGGTTGGTAACCGAGCTCTTCGAGCCGATCGGGCCGCCACGGCGGTTGGGACCAGTCCTGGCCGAGCTGGTTGAACTCGTCCGGCGGTGCGCCGGCGGTGACACCGGGTGCCAGCACATCGCGCAGCGACCACGCGTCGGCCCCGCTGGGATGCACTCCGACGGCGAGATCGGCCATGATGCCCAGCGCCATACCGGTGCGCAGCGCCTGGGACTGAGCCTGGGCCAACTGGTCATCGAGCTGCCACTGCAACCAGCGGTGGAAGTCCACCGCATGATGGTTACTCGCGGTGAAGTCCGCGACCGCCGGGCTGTCCGGATGCTGCAGGTCGGGCGGCCACCGCCGCCAGTCCGCGCCGTGCTTCTCGGCCAGTGCGCACCAGGTCGCGAAATCATCGAGCGCGCTGCCTTCGCGCCGTTTGAAGGCCTCGAAGGCCAGCTGGCGCCCGGCCGACCGGGGGACCCGATAGAGGAGTGTGAGAGCCGGGCGTTTGGCGGCCCAGGCCGCATCGCGGTCGATGATGCCGGACTCGGCGGCCCGCGACGCACATCCGGCCCGCAGCATGTCCACCGGGCCGCGGGTGGGCAGCTGGGCGTATTCGGGGATTGCCTCGACCCGCAGATACAGCGGGTTGACGAAACGACGCGATGTCGGCAGGTAGGGGGAGGGCTCCATGGGTTCGGTCGGGGCCGCCGCATGCAGCGGGTTTACCAGGACGAAGCCCGCCTGATGCTGCGAACCCGCCCACACCGCCAGGTCTGCGAGATCGGTCAGGTCGCCGACACCCCAGGAGCCTTGTGAGCGGACGCTGTAAAGCTGGGTGGCCAGCCCCCAGACGCGTCGGTGCCCGATCCGCTGCGGCAGTCCCAGCCACGCCGGGGTGACGATCAGCGGGGTGTCGAACTCGGCATCGCCGGACCGCAGGTGTACCCGGTGGTATCCGAGCGGAAGATCAGCCGGCAACACGAAGGTGGCCTCGCCGATGAGCCGGCCCCCCAGATCGAACGGTGGGGTGAAGTTATCGGCCTGCCGGATGTCGCTCCGGGTGCTGCCGTCTTCCAGCCGCATCCACACCTGGGCCGGCGCGCCGTGGGTGACATGCACCCAGAACGGCGCCTCCGTGCCGGACCGGACGACTATGGCCGGCGGTAGCGCGCGCGACCAGTGTTTCCGGTCCAGTTCGGAAATCGCTGCCACACGGTCTTCTTCGGTGTCGGCGTGTACGCCGAGCGCCGCCAGCACCGCGACCACGGTGGAGTCCTCGACCGTCACGAAGTTTCCAACCCAGTCGTGGTAGGCGCACGCCACACCCAACCGATCGGCCAGTGCGGTCAGCGATGGATCAGCCATGGGCGCCATCTTGCTCTGCCGGTCCCGCTCGCGTGGGTGATCAACCGGCTGAGCCGGTCAACTCGATGGTCAGCACGCCGCCGATGATCAGGGCGATACCGGCCACCATCGGCGCGGTGAGCGGTTCGGCGAACAGCAGCCTGGCGACCACCGCCACCAATGCCACACCGCAGGCCGACCACACCCCGTAGGCGATCCCGACCGGCATCCCCAGCGATAACGTAACCGACAGCAGCGCAAACGACGCCACATAGCCGATCACGACCGGCGCGATCCACCTCCGTTTCCGGAAGCCGTCGGAGGCCCGCATACCCAGCGTTGCCAGGACCTCGATGACGATCGCACCCGCCAGCGTCAGCCACATCACGGTTCGGCCGGCCGGGGCGGATGTGATCCGAACTCGACCAGCAGCACACCGCCGATGATCAGCGCAATTCCGGCGATGATCGGCCCGGTGAAGGGGTCACCGAAAAGTATCGAGGCCAGCGTGGCGGTGGCCGCGGTCCCCAGCGCACCCCAGATTCCATAAGCCACACCAACCGGCATACCGGCCCGAAGCACCCTGGCCAGCAGGATGAAAGAGGCGACGTAACCGGCGACCACCACGATCAACCATCCGCGGTGGTCCTGGAACGCCCGCAGCGACAGCGTGCCGATGACCTCGGTGGCGATCGCGCCGAGCAGCAGCGCCCATCTCCGCATGGTTGACGACGATAGCGCTGGGCTAGGCTCCTGCCCCGGGAGGTGCGAGGTGGACTGGTTCGGTGCGGCGCTGACGATACTCCCGCCTCCCATGCGTGACCCGGTGCTGTTCGCCATCCCGTTCTTCGTGCTGCTGCTGGCCATCGAGTGGGCTGCGGCGCGCAAGCTGCAGCATCTGGATGCCGAGCCTGCACGGCCGGCCCGGGGTTCCTATCTGGGCCGTGATGCGCGGGCGTCGATCTCGATGGGCCTGGTCTCGGTGTTGACAATGGGGGCCTGGAAGTTCCTGGGTCTGCTCGGGTACGCCGCCCTTTACACCTACGTCGCGCCGTGGCAGCTATCGGCGCGGCACTGGTACACCTGGGTGATCGCCCTGGTCGGCGTCGACGTGCTGTTCTATGCCTACCACCGGATCGCCCACCGGGTCCGGTTGATCTGGGCCACTCATCAGGCGCACCACTCCAGCCGCTACTTCAACTTCGCCACCGCGCTGCGTCAGAAGTGGAATAACAGCGGCGAACTGATCATGTGGATGCCGCTTCCGCTGCTAGGTGTTCCACCGTGGATGGTGTTCACCAGCTTCTCGATCAGCCTGGTCTACCAGTTCTGGATCCACACCGAGCGGATCGGCACCCTGTGGCGGCCGTTCGAGTTCGTCTTCAATACCCCATCGCACCACCGGGTGCATCACGGCACCGACCCGGACTACCTGGACAAGAACTATGGCGGCATCCTGATCATCTGGGACCGGATCTTCGGGACCTTCCAGCCGGAATCATTCCGGCCGCACTACGGTTTGACCAAGCCGGTCAGCACGTTCAACATCTGGGATCTGGAAACCCACGAGTATGTGGCGATCGCGCGCGACGTCCGGTCTGCACGCGGATGGCGAGACAAGGCGGGATACATCTTCGGTCCGCCCGGCTGGGAGCCGGCCCGGACCAGGACCGTAGCCGGTGCGGAAGGATAACGGGATGGACGTCAGGGAAACCCTGCTGCCCGGAGTGGGGCTGCGCTACGAGTTCGACAACTCCGACGGGGACCGGATCGGGGTGGTGGCCCACCGCGGCGGCGATTTCGAGGTCTTTCTCTGCAACGCCGGCGACCCGGACCGGGCCCAGCGGTTGTTCCGGCTCCGCGAGCGCGAAGCCGATGCGCTGGCCCAGATCCTCGGGGCACCGCGCATGGTGGAGAGCTACGCCGACCTGACCAAGGAGGTGCCCGGTCTGGAGGCCGGACAGGTCGAAGTCGGGGCGAGTTCGCCCTATGCCGGGCGCCCGCTGGGCGATACCAAGGCGCGCACCCGAACCGCCGCGTCGATCGTCGCGATCGTGCGCGACGAGCAGGTGCTGGCCTCGCCCGGTCCGCGGGAGCAGCTACGTGCCCACGACGTGCTCGTCGTGATCGGCACCGCGGACGGCATTACCGCTGTCCGGCAGCTGGTCGACCAAGGCTGAACCGGTGTCCATCTCGGCGCCGCTGCTCTTCGAGCTCGGTGCCATCCTGGTGGTGCTCACCGTGCTGGGGTCGGCGGCGCGCCGGTTCGGGCTCTCACCCATTCCGCTCTACCTGCTGACCGGCCTGTTCCTGGGCACCGGTGGTGTCGCCGACGTTCCCACCGCCACCGGTTTCGTGGAGACCGGCGCCTCGATCGGTGTGGTGCTGCTACTGCTGACCCTCGGCGTCGAGTTCTCGGTGAGCGAGTTCTCCGAATCCCTGCGCCGGCATCTTCCGTCGGCCGGCGTGGATCTGGTGCTCAACGCCGCCCCGGGCGCGGTGGCCGGCTGGCTCCTCGGCCTGGACACCGTCGGCGTCGTGGCCCTGGCCGGTATCACCTACATCTCGTCCTCCGGCATCATCGCGCGGCTGCTCGGCGACCTGGACCGGCTGGGTAACCGGGAGACACCGGCCGTGCTGTCGGTGCTGGTGCTCGAGGACTTCGCCATGGCGGCCTACCTGCCGGTGCTGACCGTACTGGCCTCCGGCGGGACCCTGGTCCAGGCCGTGGTGTGGACGGCGGTCGCACTGGGAGCGCTCGGAGTGGCCTTCGTGGTGTCCTTCCGATGGGGCCATCACGTCGGCCGGGTGCTCGGACATCCCGAGGATGAACAGCTGCTGTTGCGCATACTCGGCCTCACCCTGATCGTGGCGGCCGTCGCCGAACACCTCCATGCCTCGGCGGCGGTCGGCGCCTTCCTGGTCGGTCTGACGCTCACCGGGCCGACCGCCGACCGGGCCCGGACCGTGCTGAACCCGCTGCGCGACCTGTTCGCGGCGGTGTTCTTCGTGGCTATCGGGCTGACGGTCGACCCGGCCGACCTGCTGCCGATGCTGCCGGTGGCGTTGGCGTTGGCCGCGGTGACCGCCATCACGAAGGTCATCTCCGGCGCCTACGCCGCCCGTCGTGAGGGCGTCGCCCGCCGCGGCCAGTTGCGGGCCGGCACCGCGCTGATCGCCCGGGGTGAGTTCTCCCTGGTGATCATCGGTCTCGCCGGGGCCAGCGTGGGAGCTCTCGGTAATGTCGCCACACCGTACGTCTTCATCCTGGCCATCGTCGGACCGGTCTTGGCCCGTTTCGCCAAGTGAACCTGGCAGCATTTCGGGTATGCAGACCGTATTCGACCGTCGCGTCGACCAACGCCTGATCACAGGTGCACTGGCGCCGGCGGCCTTCGGATCGATGTGGCTCGACCCCGATAGTGCCGGCCCGGTTCCGCACTATCCGCGCGGGACCGGTGCGGTGGGCTGCGACCTGCTGGTGGTCGGCGGCGGCTACACCGGACTCTGGACGGCCCTGCACGCCGCCGAGAGAAACCCGGGCGCCACCATCGCGCTGATCGAGGCCGAGACCATCGGCTGGGCGGCCTCCGGACGCAACGGCGGCTTCGTCGATGCCAGCCTCACCCACGGTGCCCAGAACGGGAGGTCGCGCTGGCCAGCGGAATTCGACCAGCTCCAGCGGCTGGGGTTGGCCAACCTGCAGGGTATGCAGGCCGATATCGAGACCCATCGGATGCGGGTCGACTGGGAGCGCACCGGCATGCTCAGCGTGGCCACCGAACCGCACCAGGTCCGGGGGTTCCGCGACGCGGCAACGGAGGGCGAGGGCCGTTTCCTGGACAAGTCGGCGGTCCGGGCCGAGCTGCATTCGCCGACCTACCTCGCCGGCCTGTTCGCCGCGGACAGTTGCGCGCTGGTGCACCCGGCCCGACTGGTGTTCGAACTCGCGCGGGCATGTACCGACAACGGCGTACAGATCTTCGAGCACACCGCCGCTGAAACCATCCGACGGGACGGCGGTGGCCTCCGAGTCGGCACAGGCACCGGCGCCATCACCGCCCAGCAGGTGGTGCTGGCCACCAACGTGTTTCCGAGCCTGTTGCGGCGCAACCGGCTGTTCACCGTGCCGGTCTACGACCATGTGCTGGCGACCGAACCGTTGACCGCCGCCCAACTGGACAGGATCGGCTGGCGGGATCGCCAGGGTGTCAGCGACGCCGGTAATCAGTTCCACTATTACCGGCTCTCGGCGGATAACCGGATCCTGTGGGGCGGATACGACGCGATGTACCACTACGGCCGGCGGGTCGACGTCCGGCACGAGGACCGCCCCGAGTCGTTCCGCAAGATCGCCGGGCATTTCTTCATCACCTTCCCCCAACTCGCCGATATCCGGTTCAGTCACCGCTGGGCCGGCGCGATTGACACCAATACCCGGTTCTGCGCGCACTGGGGACTGGCCGGCCGGGGGCGGATCGCCTACGTGAACGGCTTCACCGGGCTGGGGGTGGGGGCGGCCCGATTCGCCGCGGACGTCTGCCTCGATCTGCTCGACGGCCGCCCCACCGAACGGACCGAACTGGAAATGGTTCGTCGCCGGCCGTTACCGTTTCCACCGGAACCGGCGGCCAGTATCGGTATCGGGCTGACCCGCTGGTCACTGGACCGCGCCGACCACCGGGCGGGGCGCCGCAACCTGTTTCTGCGCACCCTCGACCGGCTGGGGCTGGGCTTCGACTCCTGATCGCCGAGTGTTTGCCGACCGCCCCCTGTTGGGTGCCGATTTTCCAGTAGGCTCGCGGACGCCCGCCCCGGTAAGAGGGCGGCTAAGAGAAGGAAAATCACTCGTGGCAGACACACTCAGCGCAGGACAAAAACTGGGTAGGGGCGATTCGCTCACATCCAACAACGGTGCCTACACATTGACGCTGCAAGAAGACGGCAATCTCGTCCTCGCGGTACGCGGGGAAGCGGTGTGGGCGACCGGGACCAACGATCAGGGCGTCGAACGTGCCGAAGTCCAGACCGACGGCAACTTCGTGCTGTACGCCGGCGACAAGCCGCTGTGGCACAGCGACACCAAGGGCAAGAAGGACGTGAAGCTCGTCGTCCAGGATGACCGCAACGTCGTGCTGTACTCCGGCTCCGGGGCGGCGTGGTCATCGCGGACCGAGACCGACGCCCCGCCGCCGCCGGTGGTCGTGGAAGAAGTGAAGGAAGAAGTCGTCGAGGTTGCCCCGGTGGCCGTCGAGGTCAGGACGCATACCGTCGTTGCCGGGGACACCTTGTTCAACATCGCCAAGCAGTACCTCGGCGACGGCAACCGCTACATGGAGCTGGCCAAGGCCAACAACATCCCCAACGCGGACCATATCGAGATCGGGCAGGTCATCACGATTCCTTGATCTGGGCCCCTAATCCGGGGTCAACGGGAAAACGCGGGAATATTCGGGATTCGCGATAAAGAGTCGGTAACGATTCACCGGCAGGGCCGATACACAATCGACACGCCGTTGCGATCCTTCCCGGGTCGCCGACCGATTGAGGTGTATGGTGGCCCGTTTTTTGCGATCCGTTGTCCTCGCCGTGGCGGCCGCGGCCGCGCTGACCGCACTGGCCCCGGCCGCCACGGCCGACCCCGGAGTCGAAGTCTTCCCCGGGATGGAGATCCGGCAGGGCTCCACCGTCTGCACGCTGGGCTACGTGGATCCGGTGGCCCGGATCGCGTTCTCCGCCGGACATTGCCGGGGTAGCGGAACCGTCACCGACCGTGCGGGTCGATTCATCGGGGTGGTGGCCAACTCCCGGGACAACACCCCGAACGGCACGGTGGTCCGAACCGATCAGGTGATCGCCGACTACGAGACCATCGCACTGGCCGCCGATGTCGCCGTCAGCACCGTTCTGCCTGGCGGTCGGCCACTGGTGGTCGACCCGGGCGCTCGGATCGCCCCCGGTCAGCCGATCTGCCACTTCGGCGCCGTCACCTTGGAGAGTTGCGGGACGGTCGAGCGGATCAACAACGGCTGGTTCACCATGCACAACGGCGTCATCAGCCGGAGGGGCGACTCCGGGGGGCCCGTCTACACCCTGGCCGATAACGGGACCGCGGTCATCGCCGGGCTGTTCAACAGCACCTGGGGAGACCTGCCTGCGGCGGTGTCCTGGGAGGCCACCGGTCAGCAGGCGCTCGCTGATGGCGTCGGGGTCGGCACGATCGTCAACGTCGCCGGCACGGGTGCCTGACCGCCGTCAAACTAGAACATGTTCTAGCCACCGGCCCGGCCCGGCGATATCCTCATCGGAATGAGCGGTCTGGATCTCCCCGCAACCCTTGGTGTCGACGCGCTCACCGACTGTGCCGATGAGTTCGATGTGGTGATCATCGGGTTCGGGATCGGCGGGGGCTGCGCTGCGGTGACGGCAGCCGCCGCCGGCGCCCGGGTAATGGTGCTGGAACGTGCCGCGGCGGCCGGCGGTACGACCGCAATGGCCGGCGGCCACTTCTACCTCGGTGGCGGGACGGCAGTCCAGCAGGCGACCGGGCATCCGGACAGTGCTGACGAAATGTACAAGTACCTCGTCGCGATGTCACGTGAACCCGAACACGACAAGATTCGCGCCTACTGTGACCACAGCGTCGAGCACTTCGACTGGCTGGAGGATCTCGGGGTGCATTTCGAACGCAGCTACTACCCGCACAAGGCGGTGATCCAGCCCAACACCGAAGGGCTGATGTACACCGGCAACGAGAAGGTCTGGCCGTTCAAGGATCTGGCGGTCCCGGCGCCACGGGGCCACAAGGTCCCGGTGCCCGGAGATACGCAGGGCGCGGCCATGGTCATCGATCTGCTACTCAAACGTGCCGCTGAACTCGGGGTGCAGATTCGCTACGAGACCGGTGCGACGAACCTGGTGATCAATGACGGTGCGGTGGCCGGTGTGGGCTGGCGGAGCTTCGGCGAGACCGGCGTGATCCGATGCCCGGCCGTGGTGATCGCCGCGGGTGGTTTCGTGATGAATGCCGATATGGTCGCCGCCCACACGCCGAAGCTGGCCGAGAAGCCGTTCGTGCTCGGCAACAGCTATGACGACGGACTCGGGATCCGGCTGGGGATGTCGGCCGGTGCGGCCACCAAGCATATGGACCAGGCCTTCATCACCGCACCGGCGTACCCGCCGGCGATTCTGCTGACCGGCGTCATCGTCAACAATCTCGGTGCGCGCTTCGTCGCTGAGGACTCCTACCATTCGCGCACATCGGGTTTCGTGATGGATCAGCCGGACAGCGCGGCGTTCCTGATCGTCGACGAGGCCCATCTGGAGCGGCCTGAATTCCCGTTGATCAAATTCATCGACGGTTGGGAGACGGTCGAGGAGATGGAATCCGCACTCGGTATTCCGGCCGGGAACCTGGTGGCCACCCTGGACCGGTACAACTCTCATGCGTCCAGGGGGGAGGATCCGGATTTTCACAAACAACCGGAATTCCTTGCCGCCCAGGACACCGGCCCGTGGGCCGCCTTCGACCTGTCACTGGGGAAGGCGATGTACTCCGGTTTCACCGTTGGGGGACTGGCCACCGATGTCGACGGCCGTGTTCTGGGCCGGGACGGCGCAGCCGTTCCCGGGTTGTATGCGGCCGGTGCGTGTGCGTCCAACCTGGCTCAGGACGGTAAGGGTTATTCCAGCGGAACGCAGTTGGGGTCCGGGTCGTTCTTCGGCCGCCGCGCGGGCGAGCATGCGGCGGCGACCGCCAAGGCCGGCTAGCCCCCGGCCGGTTCGGTTCTCCGATCCAATTCCCATCCGCCGCCGCCGAGCAGTCGCAGGTGCTGGTTGTGATGCTGCTCCACGGTGCCGCGATGGGTGACCGACACCATGATGCTGTTCGGTAGCCGACTCCGCAGCAGCCGGTAGACCGCGAACTCCTGCCCCTCGTCTATCGCCGATGTCGACTCGTCGAGGAAGATCACCCGGGGTTTCTGCAGCAGTACCCGGGCGAACGCGATCCGCTGCTGCTCACCGGGAGAGAGCACCTTCGCCCAGTCCGCGACCTCATCGAGACGCCCCGCCAGGTGCCCCAGGGTGACCTCGTCGAGGGCGCGGGCGATATCCCGGTCGTCAAGGGCAGATTCGCTGCGCGGATAGGACAACACCGCCCGCAGATCACCGAGTGGCAGATAGGGCACCTGGGACAAGAACATGGACCCCGTGCCCGTGCCCGTGCCCTCTCCACTGCCACTTCCACTGTCACTGCCGTCCGGTTGCAGCACCGTCCCGCTGCTGTAGGGCCAGAGCCGGGCGATGCTGCGCAGCAGCGAGGTACGGCCGGATCCGGACGGGCCGGTGATCACCAGGGAATCACCCGGCTCCAGCCGTAACTCCAGACCTTCGATGAGAGTCTCACCCGCCGGATCGCGGACGTCGACATCGCGCAAACCGAGTGATCCGTCTGCACTCGTCTCGGCGGTCAGTCGGGGTAACGCCCGGGCCCGTTCGTTGGCGTCCACCAGGCCGTCGAGCCGGATGATGGTCGCCCGGTACGTAGCGAAGGAGTCGTAGACCGATCGGAAGAACGACAGCGAATCGTGGACGTTGAAGAACGCGGTCGCCGACTGGGTGACATCGCCGAAGGTGATTTGCCCGCTGAACAGTCGTTGGGCCTGAACCGCCAGGGGCAGCGGGTTGATGATCTGACTGATCGACTGGTTCCAGCCCAGCAGGGCCAGAGTGCGCACCACATAGCCGCGGTAGTTGGTGATGATGGCCTCGAAACGCTTCCGCAGGATCGACTTCTCGGCGTGGCCGCCACGGTAGAAGCTGATCGACTCGGCGGCGTCCCGCATCCGCACCAGCGCGTAGCGAAAGGCGGCGTTGGTGAGTTCATTGCGGAAGTTGAACCGGATCAGCGGCCGGCCGATCCAGAAGGCGATCACCGTGGTGGCGAGCACATAGATCAGCGCGATCCAGAACAGCGCGTGGTCCAGCGTGAACCCGAAGAAGGTCAGCGGTCCGGACAGGTTCCACAGGATCGGGGTGAAGGCCACCACCGACACCATGGCGTTGATCGCACCGAACAGCAGGGTCGTGGTGGTCCCGACGGTCGGGGTGTTGGCGCCGGTCCCGGTACCCGCGGTGAATCCGTCGATATCGAGTTGGATGCGCTGATCGGGGTTGTCGATCGGGTGGTCGAGGAACCGTCCGCGGTAGAACGACTCCTCGCGCACCCAGTCCGCGGTGAGCCGGTCGGTCAGCCACACCCGCCAGCGAATGATGAAGCGCTGGGTCAGATAGATGTCGATCATCTGGCGCGCGATGTAGACGGCGGCGATCAGCGCGAAGATGATGATCGCCGACCAGAAGCCGGTGACACCGGAATCCCGGACCGCATCGTTGCCGGCTCCGGCGCCCGCGAAGGCGACCTGCAGCGACGAGTAGAGATCATTGCTCTGATAGCTCAGCAGAACGTTGAGCCGCACCGCGATCAGCGTGGAGAACAGCAGCACCCCGAGCCACAGCCATACCTTGACGCTGGCGCGGCCGCGGAAGTAGCCGCCGCTGACCCGCCAGAATTGTCTGCCCCAGGTGGTGAAACGTGCCAGCAGCACCAGGACGACGACGGCGGTCAGGGCGGTGATCAGCCAGGCTTTACCCGCCCACAGCAGGGATAGCGAAATCTCGTTCGCCCAGTCCAGGGAGGGCTGGTACATCTGCATGAACGTCCACCTCCGGCGTGCCGGTCAGGACCGATGGCACCCGGCAAGCATTCCAGCAAGCCGTCGCCGGTCCGCGCCGTTTGGCTCAGACCGGCGCGGGTTCGCCGCCTTCGACCCGGCCCAGCCGCCAGGCGCCCGCGCCGAGCAGTTCCAGATGCCTGTCGTGGTAACCGTCCACGGTCGGTCGGTGGCTGACGCTCACCAGGATGGTGTTGGGCAACTCGGTGCGCACCAGGTCGTAGACGACGAACTCCAGGCCCTCGTCCAGTGCCGAGGTGGCTTCGTCGAGTAGTGCCACCTTCGGCCTGGTGAGCAGGATCCGGGCGAATGCCACCCGTTGCTGTTCGCCGGGTGAGAGCACCTTGGCCCAGTCCTCCTCCTCGTTGAGCCGGTTCGTCAGGTGCGGCAGTGCGACTTTGATCAGCATTCGCTGCAGATCCCGATCGGCGATGGCCCCGGATTCCGCCGGATAGGACAGCACGGTGCGCAGGTCGCCCAGCGGGACGTAGGGCATCTGGGACACGAACATGGTCTGGTGCCCCTCGGTCGGGCGGTGCACGGTTCCGGTCGTGTAGGGCCACATCTGAGCGAGGCTTCGCAACAGCGTCGTCTTCCCGCTGCCGGAGCGGCCGGTCACCACCATGGACTCGCCCGGTTCCAGCCGCAGGTCGAGCGGATCCAGCAGTTGACCGCCGCCCGGCGTACGGACCTCGACCCGGCGCAGCTCCAAGGATCCGTCGGTACTCGGGAGGGTGGTCAGGCTGGGCATTTCCCGGGCCAGCTGGTTGGCCTCAACCAGTCCGTACAGCCGGATCAGGGCGGCGCGGTACGACGCGAACTGGTCGTAGGCATTGCGGAAGAACGACAGCGAATCGCTGATGTTGGAGAACGCGCTCGCGGACTGGGTCACGTCGCCGAAGTCGATCTCGCCCCTGAACAGTCGTTGCGCCTGGACGATCAGCGGTAGCGGGGTGATGATCTGGCTCATGGCCAGGTTCCAGCCGGCGAACTGCAGCGTCCGGCGAACGTAGCGGCGATAGTTGCTGATGATCGCGTCGAATCTGGTCCGCAACAGCCCCCGTTCGGTGGCTTCACCGCGATAAAAGCCGACCGCCTCGGCGGCGTCGCGAAGCCGCACCAGCGAATAGCGGAAGGCCGCGTTGGTCAACTCGTTGCGGAAGCTCAGCCGGATCAGCGGCCGGCCGATCCAGAAGGCCACCACGGTGGCGAAGAACACGTAGACGAATGCCACCCAGAACAAGGCCTTGGGCACTGTGACGCCGAGCAGTGTCACCGGTCCGGACAGGGCCCAGAGGATCGGGATGAAGGCCACCACATTCGACACCGACTGGACGGCGCCGAACAGCAAGGTCGACCCGGTGCCCACCATGGGCGAGTTCGGGGAGCCCCCGGTTCCGGTGGTGAAAACGTCGACGTCGAGCTGAATACGCTGGTCCGGGTTGTCGGTGTGGCCGTCGGTGAACCGGCCGCGGTAGTAGGCGCGGTCGCCCAGCCAGTCACCGGTCAGCCGGTTGGTGAGCCAGCTGCGCCAGCGGATGATGAACCGCTGGGTCAGGTAGATGTCAACCATCACCTGGCTGATGTAGATGGTCGCCAGAATTCCGAAGATGGCCAGCGAGAACCAGAAGCCGCGGATGGCGTCGTTGCGCATCACGGTCTCGCTGGCGCTGGTCGCCTCGAACGCGACCTGAAGCGAGGAGTAGAGGTCATTGCTGAAGTAGCTCAGCAACACGTTGATCCGGACTGAGATCATCACCGACAGCAGAAGAACACCGAGCCAGATCCACAATTTGACCGCGGACCGGCCCTTGAAATAGTCGCCGGTGATCTGCCAGTACTGGCGACCCCAGATCGTGAAGCGGACCAGCAGCACGAGCACGATCAGGGTGACCACCGCGGCGATGGTCCACGCCTTGAGGATCCACAGCAGCGACGGCACGAGCTCGCCGCCCCAGTTCATCGATGGTTTGAATGGTTCCAACGCGCTCTGCCTTCCTGCGGAAGCGGTCCCCGGCGAAAGCTACCGCAGCACGCCCCATCGGGCATCAGCGCCGTGGGTAAAGGCCGGGTGCGCGGCGCCGGCGTGGTAGCTCGTCCGACGCTCGTCAGCCCGCCTGAATCGGGTTCGGGACAAGCGCCGGTACGGTTGTGACCGTGGCGAAGACTAAGAATAAATCCGGCAGCCGGGCTTCCGGACAGGGGCGTCTGAGCCGGGGTTTCTGGCGAATGCTCGGCGCGACCACCGACAAGGTGGAAGCCCAGTCGATGGCCGAGGTGGATGCTTCGGCGGAGTTCGACGAGAAGGCCGCCGGCCTCGATGCCGAGCAGCTGGCCAAGGCGGCGCAGTTGCTGGATCTGGGTGATCTGGCCGAGGCTGCCGATATTCCGCAGTTCCTGGCCATCGCCCGGGAGGCCGCCGAACGCAGCACCGGGTTGCGCCCGTTCGACGTGCAACTGCTGGGGGCGCTGCGCATGCTCGCCGGTGATGTCATCGAGATGGCGACCGGCGAGGGGAAGACTCTGTCCGGTGCGATTGCCGCGGCGGGGTACGCGCTGGCCGGTCGAAACGTCCATGTGGTGACCATCAACGACTATCTGGCCCGGCGCGATGCCGAGTGGATGGGACCGCTGATTGAGGCGATGGGTCTGACGGTCGGCTGGATCACCGCCGAGTCCACCCGCGAGGAACGCAAGGCCGCCTACCAGTGTTCGGTGACCTACGCGTCGGTCAACGAGATCGGCTTCGATGTGCTGCGCGATCAGTTGGTCACCGATGTGGCTGATCTGGTGTCGCCCAACCCCGATGTGGCGCTGATCGACGAGGCCGACTCGGTGCTGGTGGATGAGGCGCTGGTGCCGCTGGTGCTGGCCGGCACCACCCACCGCGAGACACCCACTTTGGAGATCGTGCGGCTGGTCGGAGATCTGAACCCGGGGGAGGACTACGCCACCGATGCCGACAGCCGCAACGTCCATCTCACCGAGGCCGGCGCGCAGCGCCTCGAGAAGGCGCTCGGTGGTATCGACCTGTACTCCGAGGAACATGTCGGTACCACCCTCACCGAGGTGAACGTCGCCCTGCATGCCCACGTTCTGCTCCAGCGCGATGTGCACTACATCGTCCGCGACGGCGCGGTGCAGCTGATCAACGCCTCCCGGGGGCGGATCGCGTCGCTGCAGCGCTGGCCGGACGGGCTGCAGGCGGCCGTTGAGGTCAAGGAGGGGATAGCGACCACCGAGACCGGCGAGGTGCTCGACACCATCACCGTGCAGGCTCTGATCAACCGGTACCCCACCGTGTGCGGTATGACCGGCACCGCCCTTGCCGCCGGTGAGCAGCTGCGCCAGTTCTACAAGCTGGGCGTCTCGCCCATCCCGCCCAACACCCCGAATGTGCGGGCCGACGAGCCCGACCGGGTGTACATCACCGCCGCCGGTAAGAACGAGGGCATCGTCGACCACATCACCGAGGTGCACGCGAGCGGGCAGCCCATCCTCGTCGGTACCCAGGACGTCGCGGAGTCCGAGGATCTGCACACCCGGCTGCTCCGGCGCGGGGTGCCCGCGGTGGTGCTGAACGCGAAGAACGACGAGGAGGAGGCCCGGGTCATCGCCGAGGCCGGCAAGCTGGGTGCGGTCACGGTGTCGACCCAGATGGCCGGCCGCGGCACCGATATCCGGCTCGGTGGATCCGGGGCCGCCGATGACTCCGCCGAAAAGAAAGCCGTCGCCGAACTGGGCGGACTCCACGTGATCGGCACCGGCCGGCACCGCACCGAGCGGCTGGACTTCCAGCTGCGCGGCCGCACCGGCCGGCAGGGCGACCCGGGTTCGTCGGTGTTCTTCTCCAGCTGGGAGGACGATGTCGTCGCGGCCCATCTCGACGCCGGCAAGCTTCCGACGGAATGCGATGACACCGGCCGCATCATCAGCCCCAAGGCGACCGCACTGCTCGACCACGCCCAGCGGGTGGCCGAGGGCCGACTGCTCGATGTTCACGCCAACACCTGGCGGTACAACCAGCTGATCGCCCAGCAAAGGTCGATCATCGTCGAGCGGCGCAACACCCTGCTGAGCACACCCACGGCGCATGAGGAACTGCGGGAACTGTCACCGGAGCGCGATGCCGACTTGGCCGAGGCCCTCGGTGAGGATTCCGAGGCGGAACTGGAGCGGATCTGCCGGCGCATCATGCTCTACCACCTCGACCGCGGTTGGGCCGACCACCTGGCCTACCTGTCCGATATCCGGGAGAGCATCCACCTGCGGGCCCTGGGCCGGCAGAACCCGCTGGACGAGTTCCATCGGCTCGCCGTCGACGCCTTCGCCGATCTGGCCGCCGATGCCATCGAGGCCTCGCAGCAGACCTTCGAGACGGCCAATATTCTCGAGGACGAGCCCGGGCTGGACCTGTCCAAGCTGGCCCGCCCCACCTCCACCTGGACCTACATGGTTCACGACAACCCGATGCGGGATGACTCGATGTCGGCACTGAGCCTGCCCGGGGTGTTCCGATAGGCCCGGACCCCGCCGCGGGATAGGTTCGTGACCATGCCGGGCCGGGTGCTGACGATTCCCAACGTTCTCAGCGTCATCCGGCTGGCGTTGCTGCCGGTCTTCCTGTATCTGCTTCTGGTCGCCCACCGCTACGGCCCGGCCGTGGCGATTCTGATGTTCAGCGGGATCTCGGACTGGGCCGACGGCAAGATCGCCCGGTTGATGGCCAACCAATCCTCACGGCTGGGGGAATTGCTGGACCCGCTGGTCGACCGGATCTACATGCTGGCGGTCCCGGTGGGTCTGGCCCTGGCCGGCGTCGTTCCGTGGTGGTTGGTCGGCGCGCTGCTCGGTCGCGATGCGGTGTTGTCCGCCACGCTTCCGGTACTGCGGAGCAGAGGGGTCACAGCCCTGCCGGTGACCTACATCGGCAAAGCCGCCACATTCGCGTTGATGTCCGGTTTCCCGCTGATCCTGCTCGGGCAGTGGGACTCCGGCGTCGGCCGTGCGCTGGGGGCGTGCGGGTGGGCTTTCGTGATCTGGGGTTCGGGGATGTACCTGTGGTCCGGGGTGCTGTATCTGCTCCGGGTGCGGTTGGTGGTGCGTGAGCTGCCGCGGGTGCAGCGTGGCATCCTGCGGTGATGTGCGCGGCGCCGCCTTGCGGCAACCGAAACCGCGCCAATACGCTCAGCCCGTCAGCCGTGCGGCGCGCCACCGCGCACGGCCGCGAACCACCACCTGACGTACAACCGGCCCGAACCGAATGAGGAGCACCGTGAGCGATATCCCCGCCGAACTGCGCTATACCGCCGAACATGAGTGGATTCACCGCACCGGTGCCGACACCGTGCGGGTGGGGATCACCGACTTCGCCCAATCATCGCTCGGAGATGTCGTCTACGTGCAGTTACCCGAGATCGGCGCCGAGGTCAACGCCGGCGAGTCGTTCGGCGAGGTGGAGTCGACCAAATCGGTCTCGGACCTGTACGCGCCGATGTCGGCGACGGTGGTCGCCGTCAACGCCGAGCTCGCGGCGAGCCCGCAGCTGATCAACTCCGACCCGTACGGCCAGGGCTGGTTGTTGGAGCTGCGCGCCGACGCCGATACCCTCGAGCAGGGTCTGGGTGCGCTACTGGACGCAGATTCCTATCGCGACACCCTCGCCTGACATTCCGGACGCGGCAGTTCGGCCCTAACGTATCCGCCCGCCGAGTGTGGTTGTTAGGGTGCCTGCCGAACGGGCGATCCCGGGGTGAATCAGCTACACCGGCCCCCGCACAGCGGTACGGTCGAACAAAACGATGACGTGCTCGAAACGGCAGTCAGTGAGGAGCAGCGGGTGACGGAGCAGGACCGGCAACCTGGAGCCGACGAGATCTCGGACGAGGTCACCGTGGAGACCACATCGGTCTTCCGTTCCGACTTCCTCCACGACCTGGAAGCCCCCGCCAGCCCTGCCGGTGAGACGGCGGTGTCCGGGGTTGAGGGACTTCCGGTGGGTTCGGCGTTGCTGGTCGTCAAACGTGGCCCGAACGCCGGGTCCCGGTTCCTCCTGGACCAGCCGACCACCGCTGCCGGACGGCACCCCGATTCCGATATCTTCCTCGACGATGTCACCGTGAGCCGCCGCCACGCCGAATTCCGCCTCGACGAGCAGGAGTTCCAGGTTGTGGACGTGGGCAGTCTCAACGGCACCTATGTCAACCGTGAGCCGGTGGACTCCGCAACGCTCGCCAACGGCGATGAGGTGCAGATCGGCAAGTTTCGGCTGGTATTCCTCACCGGACCCCGTTCGGCCGAGGGTCAGGGTGGTGCCGACAGCCAGTGACCGCCCCCGATAGTCCTGCGCGGGCCGGGATGTCGATCGGAGCGGTACTGGACCTGCTGCGGCCGGACTTCCCGGACGTGACGATCTCCAAAATCCGGTTCCTCGAAGCGGAGGGCCTGGTGACACCGGAGCGCAGCCCGTCCGGGTATCGGCGGTTCACCGCCTACGACTGCACCCGGCTGCGCTTCATCCTGACCGCCCAGCGTGACCAGTACCTGCCGCTGAAGGTCATCAAAGCTCAACTCGATGCCCAGCCCGATGGCGAATTGCCCGAACCGCGCTCGCCGTACCCCGTCCCGAGACTGGTCGCCGACGACGCCGCCCGCGCTGCGGATCACGATGCCGGTGTCGAGGCGCCCGCTCAGGTCCGGCTCAGCCGGGAGGATCTGCTGGCGCGGTCGGGGGTCGGGGAGGACCTGATCACCGCACTGTGCCGAGCCGGAATCATCGCGACCGGCCCGGGCGGGCTGTTCGACGAGCACTCCGTGGTGATCGCGCAGTGCGCGTCGGCACTCGCCGAGTACGGGGTGGAACCCCGCCACCTGCGGGCCTTCCGGTCGGCCGCTGACCGGCAGTGCGACCTCGTCGCCCAGATCGCCGGTCCGGTGAGCAAGGCGGACCGGACCGGGGCCCGCGACCGCGCCGATGACCTCGCCCGGGAGGTGGCCACTCTGGTCATCACATTGCACACCTCACTTATCAAGTCCGCGGTGCGCGACGTTCTGAATCGCTGAGGACTAGACTTCATCGGAAACGGGCTACTGCTGAGGAATGGGCGGAGGACGCGTATGGCCGAGGTGCGAGTGGTCGGGATTCGTGTCGAACAGCCCGCCAATCAGCCGGTTCTGATGCTGCGGGAAGAGGGCGGCGACCGGTATCTGCCGATCTGGATAGGCCCGAACGAGGCGAACGCGATCATTCTCGAGCAGCAGGGGGTTGAACCCGCCCGCCCGCTGACCCATGATTTGTTCAAGGATGTCCTTGTTGCCCTTGGACATTCACTCCAGGAAGTACGTATCGTCGACTTGCGGGAGGGAACCTTCTACGCCGACCTGGTCTTCGACAAAGGCGTCCGGGTGTCGGCACGGCCATCGGATTCGGTCGCGATCGCACTGCGGATAGGTGTTCCGATCCACGTCGAGGATGCTGTCCTCGACGAGGCCGGGCTGCTGATGCCCGATGACAACGATGAGGAGACCGGCGGCGCGGTGCGCGAGGATGAGGTCGAGAAGTTCAAGGAGTTCCTGGACACGATCTCGCCGGACGATTTCAAAGCCTCCTGAGCCTCCTGAGCCTCCTGAG
>Ga0180430_10000181_pt1 | contig 71774 bp, 69 predicted proteins | sample SS_ome_9_FD_132999 | JGI IMG/M metagenome (GOLD analysis project Ga0180430, IMG submission 132999) | Hypersaline lake sediment archaeal communities from the Salton Sea, California, USA - SS_1_S_2 metaG | ecosystem: Environmental > Aquatic > Non-marine Saline and Alkaline > Hypersaline >...
AAACATTACACTCGTATTCATAGCTCTTTTTTGTCGATGCCATTTTCAAAACTAAGTTGAATCTTAGGTCTAAGATCTACCTCTTTAATAGTTTCTTTTACTTTTTTTATACTTTCTTCATTCAATATCAATTGAGGTAGTGATGATCCTTTTTTAGCGTCAACTTTTCCAAAAGTAAGTTGATTATTCGAGCTAGGCTCTGCTCCTATATTGCGTTCTTTTAATCTATCCATATTTTGTTTATAGAGAAGAGAGCACGCGCTAGATTGAATTTTTAGTACTTGTATGTAAAGATTACGAGGTATTAGATTTACTACTTCTGTAGGTTCCCAAAAGTGGTTAAAATGTTTTGCTTGACCATATATAAATTTATTACAGATAGAAATTGCTCTTTCGTATTGTTTAAGCTTAAGTTTTGCAAAAGCTTTTAAATACAAAAACTCAAGGTCTAATGACCTCTGTCTTACCTGGCGCTTGTACCCTATGGCACATAGCTTATCTACATTTTTATATTCACCTAAACAAAAAGAGCCCGGGCCTGAATAAGCAAAATTATTGTTGTAGCTTTAGTGCTAAATTTACTTCTATCGTAATTACTGCATATTTGTACAACCGTTTTATAATCTTTTTAAGCTAGACGTTGGTTAATTTCAGCAAATAAAGACAGAGGATTATCAAGTACTACACTTGGAGTGCTTAGTGGTTATAGTGTATTTTGGAGTGCTGGATTTTTATTACTACTTATTACTAATGATGTAGGCATGTTTTTTATGATTAATCCTTCTTTTTTGTTATGGAGGAAAGAAGTTTACCATAAAAAAATAGAATATGAAAGGATAAGATTTATATAAAAACTTGCTTATTTCATAAGGAAGTTTTAAAGAGGGTTTATGGATTATCACTCATAAAGTCACGAATTTCGTAAAGACCGATTTTACGACTTACAAGCTTACCTTGTTCATCAAAAACTAAAACAGTAGGAGCACCTTGTATAGTGTATTTTTTTGCAATCCCTTTTACTTTTTTTGAATCGATTTTTGCAAAATAGGCGCTTTTTTGATTTTTCTTAGCCCAATTAGCAAAATCAGGGGCTAACACTTTGCAAGGTGGACAATTAGTCATATACACATCTATATACGTTTTTTTACCCTTTTGAGCTAAAAAACCCTCTAATTGCTCTAAGCTAGTTATTTCAGTAACACCTTCACTAAGGTTTGTTTTTTGGTCATGTTTTTTCTCGGAAGCCTTTGCTTCTACAAGTAAAGAAACAAGACAAATTAATAGGCTTAAAAATTTTTTCATAAATACCCTCCTTCAAGGTAAAGAAAAAAAAGTCTAACACAAGGAAATAGAATATGAAAAGATAAGACTTATATACAAACTTCCTTATGAATTAAGGAAGTTTGTAAATAGAATTTATGGGTTATTACTCATAAAGTCACGGATTTCATAGATTCCAACTTTACGATCTACCAAATTTCCATTTTCATCAAAAACCAGTAAAGTAGGAACCCCTCTAATTGAATACTTTTCTGGTATTTCTCTAACTTCATTTGAGTTAACTTTTACAAAGCGTGCTTGATCACTATTATCCTTTGCCCATTTCTCAAATTCTGGAGCTAGAGTTCTACAAGGAGGACAGTAGGTAGAATAAACATCTACATAGGTTTTTTGCCCTTTTTGATCTAAAAGAGTTTCAAGCTCTTTTGCTGAATGAAGCTCAATTAGCCCATTTGATTCATATACTTTATGACAATGAATCTTATCAGGTTCGTGACTTGTTGCCATTAATGATGTTGTAGCAAGTAAAATATTTAATGATGTTTTCATAAAAAACCCTTCTTTTATGATTAGAGAAGGTTAGATTTTATCATATTGTTGTGGAGTTTGAAAGGTAAGAATTTTCTAAAACTTCCATTGCTTTTTCAAATACTTTTTCTTTGGATAAAGTAGCATCTATAACAACAATACGAGTGTCATTTTGAGCTAAGGTTAAATAACCTTGCCTTACCTTCTCATGAAAAGATTGCTTTTCAGATTCTATACGATCATGTTTCGCTTCAATACGACCAAGACCTTTTTCAGGTGGTATATCCAAGAAAAATGTTAAATCTGGAGAAAATCCATTGCAGATAGTTTCACAGATTTTTGACACAAGATCCATGCCCATTTTTCTTCCTGCTCCTTGATAAGCTATAGAAGATTCATTAAACCTATCACAAAGAACTACTTTACCTTCTTCTAGCGCAGGTCTTAGCTTTTCAGAAATATGCTGAGATCTTGATGCTAAAAACAAGCAAAGCTCTGCTTGAGCAGTCATTTTAAAAGAACTTTCTAAAAGTAAAGAACGTACTTTTTCACCAAACTCAGTCCCTCCAGGTTCTCTTGCGACAAGAACCTCAAACCCCTTTTTTTCTAAAGAGGTTTGTAGGTTATTAATAAGTGTGGTTTTTCCAGCTCCTTCTCCACCTTCAAATGAGATGAAAAATCCTTTATTTTTCTTCATTTTCAGGCTCAACAGCTTCGATTTTTTGGATACCGATTAATTTACCATCTTTTAGTGTTGCAAGTCTTACCCCTTGGGTTGATCTTCCTAACACTCTAAGATCTTTCATTCGAATTAGTAGCGCTTGTCCTGATGTTGACATAAGTAATACGCTATCTTCATCTTTTACTTTAACCGCACCAACAACGTAACCGTTTCTCATGCTAGTGATAATAGAACGAACTCCAACGCCCCCTCTATTTGTTTGTCTAAAGTGATCTACCTTTGAACGCTTTCCATAACCATTTTCACATACGACCAAGATAGTTTCATCGCCAGTTACAATCTCTACTGAAACAACACAATCATTAGGATCTTTTAAGTTAACAGCTTTAACTCCTCTAGCAGTTCTCCCCATATCTCTTACTTGAGCTTGGTCAAATCTTACTGCCATACCTAGACGAGTAAATACCATTACTTGTTGTTCAAGTGTCACATATCTTGCAGCAATTAAGTGATCTCCTTCATCAATATTGATCGCAAACACACCTTTTCTTCTTGGATTTGAAAATGACTCTAAAAGAGTTTTTTTCGTAATCCCTTTATGAGTTGTAAGAAGTATAGATCCCCCAATATCAAACCCTTTTACTGGTAATATAGTTGCCAGTTTTTCATCAGGTTTTAAATCTTCTAAAAGATTTATAATTGGTTTACCTTTTGTTCTTCTTCCAGCCTCAGGTACTTGCCATGCTTTTAACCAATAAACCCTTCCAAGGCTTGTAAAGATTAATAAGTGATCATGAGTAGATACCGCACAAACTTCTTTTAATGTGTCAGATTCTTTTTTCATATCAAGACCAATTACACCTTGACCACCTCTTTTTTGTTCTTTAAAAGATGTGATCGGCATTCTTTTGATATAATCATCAGAAGATACAGTTAATACACAAACCTCATCAGCAATTAAGTCTTCCATAGAAAACTCGCCTTCTGCTGCTACGATTTTTGTTCTTCTTTCTGATTTATGATTTTTTACCGCTAGTGAATCTAACTCATCACGAATAATATCTTTTACCATCTGTTCAGATGCTAAAATTGCTTTAAAATTAGCGATTTTCTTTAATAGCTCTTGGTACTCATTTTCAACTTTCTCTTTTTCAAGACCTGTTAGTTGATAAAGTCTAAGTTCTAAAACAGCTGTAGCTTGCTTTTCAGTAAACTCAAATCGATTTTTAAGCTCTGTTTTAGCTATTTCCTTATTTTCAGACCCTCTAATGATTTTAATCACTTCATCTAGATGATCTAGAGCTTTTAGATATCCCTCTAAAATATGAGCTCGAGCTTCTGCTTTCTTTAACTCAAATCTTGTTCTTCTTCTAATAACTTCAATACGATGATTAATCCAGCAAGTAATAAACTGCTTGATATTCATTGTTCTAGGCAAGCCTTTATCTAAAGCTAGCATATTACAACCGAAAGTCACCTGCATATCAGAATATTTATACAACTGATTGATTACTACATCAGGAATCTCTCCCCTTTTTAGCTCAATGGCAATACGTAATCCTTTTTTATCAGAATCATCACGAATATCAGAAATACCTGTAATGGTTTTATCTTGTACTAACCCAGCAATATGCTCGATTAGCCTTGCCTTATTTACGTTATAAGGAAGTTCATCTACTGCGATTAATTGCTTTCCATTAGGAAGATCTTCCACATTCATCACAGCTCTTAATGTTAGCTTTCCTCTTCCTGTATGATAGGCTTCTTTGATTCCTCTATATCCACAGATTGTTCCACCTGTTGGAAAATCAGGACCAGGCATCACTTTCATAATGTCATCAATTGAAGTATTAGGATCATCTAATACAAGCTTTACAGAAGCTAAAAGCTCCATAAAGTTATGTGGAGGAATGTTTGTCGCCATTCCAACCGCGATTCCTGAAGAACCATTTAAAAGTAGATTTGGAAACTTGGCAGGAAATACAGTAGGCTCTTTCTTAGTTTCATCATAGTTAGGTACAAGATCTACAGTCTCTTTTTCTAAATCTTCCATCAATGCAATTGCAGATGAAGTTAGCCTAGCTTCAGTATACCTCATCGCAGCTGGAGGATCTCCATCTACTGAACCAAAGTTTCCTTGGCCATCAACTAACTTGTATCTCATTACCCAATCTTGAGCCATACGAACTAATGTTGGATAGATAACAGTCTCACCATGTGGGTGATAATCACCAGATGTATCCCCGGAAATCTTCGCGCATTTTCTGTGTTTTGCTCCTGGAGTTAGATTTAGCTGTCTCATAGCATACAGAATTCTTCTTTGAGACGGCTTCAATCCATCTCTAACATCTGGTAGTGCTCTAGAGATAATCACAGACATTGAGTAGCGTAAGTAGCTCTCTTTCATCTCTTCTTCAATATTACGTGGAAGGATCTCTTCGTTTTTAGTGTAACTCATAAATCTCCTCTAGATATCCAAATTCTTTACTGAAAGAGCGTGTTGCTCAATAAACTGTCTTCTTGGGCCAACTTCTTCACCCATTAACATAGAAAAAATATGATCAGCTGCAATCGCATCTTCAAGGGTAACCTTGACCAATGTACGCTTTTCAGGATCCATTGTAGTTTCCCACAATTGATCAGCATTCATCTCTCCAAGACCTTTATAGCGTTGTATTTCTATTCCTTTTCTTCCATTTTGACGCATGAAGTCAATAAGCTCACAGAGTGTATATATCGGTTCTTTGTTCTTCTCCTCATCTATTAAGTCAAAGATTTTACCATCAGCAACAAGGTACTTCTCAAGCGTCATAGAAAAGTCTAAAAGCTTTTCCTGTAGTTTAACAAATGTTTCCTGATCAAAAATTTCCATAAAAGGTAGAGCTTTTGGATGAAACTCTAACATCTCTTCCGTTCTTTCTTCTTCTGGTATTGACTCAATCGTTCTTTCATGTTCACTTTTTTGATGATCTTCGTTTTCTTGCTTCAAGGATAAAAGATCTTCTTCTGAGTAAACCCACTTTCTTTCATCACCAATTGTTACAGTATAACGAGGATACTTTCCATTCTCACTTTTCATGTCGATAAATTCTCTAAATGAAAAACCTTTTCTCTCAATTTGAGCAATAAAAGATTCTACTTCCAATACCATATTTAAAAGCTCTTCTGCTTCTTTTTCCTCATATGGTTTTTCTTGGCCTTCTTTCATAATTTCAATGTCAGATAAACCTAACTTAAGTAAGTATTCATCCATCTCTCTTTCTGAATGGATATATTTAGATACTCTCTTTCTCTTAACTCTATACAATGGAGGCCTTGCGCAATAGACAAAATTATTTTCTATAAGCTGTGGCATATGACGATAAAAGAAAGTTAATAAAAGTGTTCTAATATGAGATCCATCAACGTCGGCATCCGTCATGATAATCACTTTGTGGTAACGAAGCTTTGAAATATCAAAGTTATCTTTACCAATCCCACAACCTAACGCTGAGATCATAGCTCCAACTTCTGTGTTTTTTAAGATCTTTTGTAACCTTGCTTTTTCAACATTTAAAATCTTACCACGAATAGGCAAGATTGCTTGGAAACGACGATCACGCCCAGATTTAGCTGATCCACCCGCAGAATCACCCTCCACAATATATATCTCGCATAAAGAAGGATCTCTTTCTTGACAGTCTGTAAGTTTTCCAGGAAGTCTCCCTGAATCCATCGCAGACTTTCTTAATGTAAGTTCTCTTGCTCTTTTTGCAGCTTCTCTAGCTTGCGCTGCTACCGCTACTTTCTCCACAACCATTTTTGCTATTTGTGGATTTTCATCTAAGTAAGTAGATAAGAACTCTCCAGTAATCTGTTGAACTATTGATGCTACTTCACTATTACCAAGCTTTTGCTTTGTTTGACCTTCAAACTGTGGGTTTGGAACTTTAACAGAGATAACAGCTGTAAGTCCCTCTCTCATATCATCACCGGTAATACTAATCTTAGAAGTCTTTTGCGTTTGGTGACTTTTGATGTAGGAATTTAAAACTCTTGTTAATGCTGTAGAAAATCCAGTAAGGTGTGTTCCACCTTGTCTTGTAGCAATGTTGTTTACATAAGTTAAGAGTGTTTCATTATACCCCTCATTCCACTGCATGCTAATTTCAACATCAATTGGTCCATCTTGGCCATCTTTAACATCGTGGAAATGTATAGGGGTTTCAAATAAAGTTCCTTTTGACTCATTTAGGAATTTAACAAATGAAGATAGACCACCTTCATAGTTGAAATTTACATCTTCTTTTTCAGGATCTCTTTCATCAATAAAATGGATATTTATCCCACGATTTAAGAATGCTAATTCTCTAAATCTTTTTGCTAAAATATCATAGCTAAACTCTGTAACAGAAAAGATCGTATCATCAGGATGAAAGTTGATCTTTGTTCCACGTTTTGTAGTAGTTCCAACCTTCTTTAAAGCTCCTTTTGGCTTTCCTCTTGCAAATTCAAGATCATATTCTTGACCTTCTTTAAAGACTTGTACATAAAGTTTGTTAGAAAGTGCATTTACACAAGACACACCAACACCATGAAGTCCACCAGAAACTTTATAAGTATCTTTGTCAAACTTACCACCAGCATGTAAGATTGTCATTACAACTTCTAATGCTGTAACTTCTCTACCTTGCTTTTTCGATTGCTTTTCATGCTTTCCAATTGGAATTCCTCTACCATTATCTTCAACAGTACATGAACCATCTTTATGTAAAACAACAAGTATTTCAGTACAAAAGCCAGCCATAGCTTCATCAATACAGTTGTCCACAACTTCATAAACAAGTTGATGCAATCCATTTGAGGCAGTATCCCCGATATACATCCCCGGACGTTCGCGAACAGCTTGAAGCCCCTCTAAAACGGTTATGGAGCCAGCTCCGTATTCTTTACCTTTGTCTTCTTTTGCCATTGTTGTCATGCCTTCTCTTCTCTTTTTTTATGTCCCTTAACCAATTTTGAAACGGATATCTTTCAAATTAGCATGCGGGAATTTTTTTTGATAGAGTTTGATCAGCCTTACTCTTTCGTGTTGAACTAACAAACTATACAGTGTATGTGTTTTTACACTCACGTGTAAAACACCATCTTCAAAAAAAAGAACTTTTGTCATCGGAAAAATTTTCTCCCCGATTACTTGTTTCCACAAACTTTCAACCATCTTATCAGAAGAAAAAACTTTCTTCTCTATCTTCGTTAACACAAAGGGTAAAACCTGGCTCATATCTTTATGGGGGCGGTTTTTTCCAATATGATTTCTAGCTGTTCTTTTTAATGATTTTTCCATCCAATTAACTCAAAACGCACATTAGAGCGCCTAACTAAATTATAGATGAAAAGTTGATAGTTAGCAAGATTCTTTTACAAAAACAAATTTTATTTTAAAAAAAATTTTCAAACTAAAATTAATGAAAGTGCAGATGCAATCAAAAAATAAATAGTCATAGATAAAAAATCATTGAAAGCTGTAACAATTGGTCCAGATGACACAGCAGGATCAACACCGATTCTCATAAAGAAAAGAGGACTCATAACACCCAGAATAGTACCAGCAAAGCAGGCGCCTATTAAACCAAGACCTACGATTGAACCAACACATATTGGCGAAACCCCATCGAAAGTAGCTCCTAAAAGGCCTAAAAAGTAAACAACAAGACCACAAAGAACCCCAAAAATACTACCTAAAAACACACCAATTAAAAGTTCTTTTTGATAGAGTGTTTTCCTTCCAACAGATGAAAACATTCCCATCGCCATACTACGAACAAGAACTGTACTACATTGTATACCTATATTCCCACTCATACCAGTAATTAAAGGAACAAAAAACATAACAAACGTAAGGATCTGCCCTTCTTGTTTTTCAAAAGAAGACATTACAGCAACATTTATCAGACCTGCAAACAAGGTAACAAAAAGCCAGGGAGCTCTTGTTTTAAACCTTTTTAAAAGTGGGTCTGAAACGCTTACCCTATCACCTGTGCCCCCAATTCTAGCCATTGTTTCATCTGCTACATCTTCCATAGCTTCTACTACATCTTCTTGGGTAATTACCCCAATTATGTAGTTATCCATATCAACAACAGGAAGAGAAGGAATTTTATAACGTTCAAATATTTCTATAACTTCTTCTCTTGTTGCATCAACAGATACCTTATGTAAAACAGGTCTCATTACCTGTCTTAATGGAAGATCTGGATCATTGATAATCATATTTCTAGATGGAATAAATCCTTGAAGCTCTTTGGCATCATTTAAGATAAATATTCCTTTTGTAAAATCAATTCTTGGATTATCTCGAATGTACTTACAAGCTTGTCCAATTGTCGTATCCATTTTAAACGAGAAAAACTCCAAGCTCATGAGCCTTCCAGCACTCTTTAAACTATGCTTTTTGAGCTCGTTAATTTTGACAGCTTTTTTAGAATCCAAAATATTCATGATCCTACGGCATCTGCGATCAGTCAAATCTTCTAATATTTCAATCGCATCATCTGGCGGCATCTTTTCTAATATTTTTTTAAGTTCAACATCTTTTAAAAATCTAAATATTGAAAGCCTTGTATCTTTCCCAGTATTTGTTAAAAACTGACATTTAGCTTCTTTCTCAGGAAGATTTTCAAAAAGAATAGGTCTTGCGGCTGGAGGTAAGTGAGATGCTGCAATCGCTAAATCTACAGGTGAGTACTCACAAGCAATTTTCACAAGGCTATTTAGTCTAACCTTTGAAGTTTGCTTATGAATGGCATTTTCAAGTTTTTCTTGTAAAAGGTCATCGATTCTAGAGGTTTTAGTTTCTAAAATCTCCTTTGTCAAAAAGTCTTTTTGCAAAATAGATCTCTCAGACATATTTACCTCTAGACATTTAGGTTTGCTAAGAGCTTAACAAATATAGCTAAGGACAATCAAACGAAAAAGGTCCTATTAGTCATAATAAACATGACTAGCATGTTTTTCCTCTTTAATAAATAGGGTCACAAACCAACCAATTACAAAGATAATAGGAAGCATCGAAAGAGCAAATTGGTAAGCCTGTGGGCTATGCACTATTGAAGTCAAACCATTTTGAGCTACACTTTTAAAATCTATAAGATATCCAACAAATGTCTGTACAAGAGCAGCTCCTAAAAAGTTAATAAAATTTGCAAATGCTAAAGAAAACCCTTTACATTTTTCAGGATTCAGCTCGATGGCTAAAGCAAAATTTAAAAGATGTGAAGAAGTGAAAAAACCTATTAAAAATGTTAATACGATTACTACACTATAGGGAAGGTAAGTATTATATATTATAGGCAGCAGGCAAAATAAAGCTAATATAGGAACTGTAAGCAAAAATTTCTTTCTGGATTCCGCTTTATCAGATATATGACCAAATATTGGCCCCCCTACAATAAAACCTATATAAATCATTGAAGCTGCAGTTGCAGCTTGAGGGACGGTATAACCATATACGTCTGAAAAAAAAGGCGTCGCCCAAAGACCTGCAAATGCAGAGACCGTTACATAAAAGGCAAAGGTAACAAAGGCATTGATCCATGTTTGAGGATTCGATAGTACTATCTTAACGCTCTCTCTCATAGTTGTTGTTTTGTTGGTTTTTTCTATTTTGGTCTTTGGTTCTTTGCGGATAATTAAATAAATAACGAAACCTAATACAATTCCTAGAGCCCCAAGAACAACTAGGGTGGTTTTCCAATAAACATACTGTACTATAAAACCTTCAATCGCAAGACCACCCACTGCACCTAAGGTACCTATGGAATTACCAAGCCCTACAAGAAAGGCAAGTTTTTTACTTGAAAACCAGTGAGAGGAAATATACACCATGCCAATAAAACCAAAAGCAGATCCAGCACCCATTAAAATTCTATAAAAATCTGCTAAGTAAATATTCTCTGTAAAACTAAAAAGCAAAGTCGCAACACCACATACGATCGAAGCTCCGGTAAGGAGCTTTCTTGCACCAAAGCGATCCATTAAAAAACCGACAGGAATCTGCATAGGGGCATATGCATAAAGATAGAACGCTGAAAGAGTTCCTAGACCAACAGCATTAACATTGAAAGCAAACATCAATTCATCTGAAATAACTGATGGGAAAACCCTTATAAGATATTCATAAAAATAAAAAACAACTGCTAAAGTCCAAATAACCCATTTTAAGGGATGGTAACGCTTCTTCATAAACACACCTCTTGCTTGTTTTAACAATTCAGTAGTTAATTATCAACTTCTTACAAAAATTTTGACTGCAATGTAGTTTTCAATTAAGATTTCCACCTAATTTTTACAAAGGGTATTTGATGTCAGTCTTACAAGCTATTTCCTCTACTTATTCACATAAAAAAAACCTCCCCCAAAGCAACCTAATTGTTATCTAGTTTACTGTATTTCTAGAATCAATGGGCGTATAAAGAGAAAAAACACAAATTTACTGAAGCCCACAAAAGTGCTCTATTATTACTTATCAAAGATTTTAACCTAAATGGGACAAAATCTTTAAGTAAAGTAAACGAGCATAAAGAAAAACTCTTGTGGATACACTTTGAAAAAACTCTTCGAAAATTAGGTTATAATCATGACCTAAAAATAGAAGAGATTATAAAATTGCTTCAATATACGTTCAAAGAAAGAACGTCTCGACTTTAATGAAGACTGGCTTCTTTTTCAGCTTTTTTTAAATCAGCTTGAACCATAATTTTAACAAGTTGATTAAATGAAGTCTTAGGCTTCCATCCTAAAAGGGCTTCAGCTTTTGATGCATCACCCAATAATAAATCAACTTCTGTTGGCCTAAAATACCTTTCATCAACTTTCACAAGTATTTTACCTGTTTTTTTACAAACACCTCTTTCATTAACTCCATGACCAACCCAATTGATATCAATATCTAGTTCTTTAAATACAAGGTTAACAAATTCTCTTACAGAGTGCGTTTGACCTGTTGCGACTACAAAATCTTCAGGGCTATCATGCTGAAGCATTAACCACATAGCTTCAACGTAATCTTTTGCATATCCCCAGTCTCTTTTCGAATCTAAATTACCCAAAACTAAACAATCTTGAAGACCAAGTTTTATTCTTGTTGCTGCTCTTGTGATTTTTCTTGTTACAAAAGTTTCTCCACGATTTGGAGACTCATGGTTAAACAGTATTCCATTACAAGCAAAAACTCCATAACCTTCACGATAATTAACTGTTATCCAATAAGCATATAACTTGGCTACTGCATAAGGAGATCTAGGATAAAAAGGTGTTTTTTCTGATTGTGGGGTTTCTTGTACAAGACCATATAATTCACTTGTAGATGCCTGATAGAATTTTGTTTTAGAAGCTAATCCCAACGCTCTTATCGCCTCTAGAATGTTTAAAGCTCCTACTCCATCAACCTGAGCTGTATAATTAGGTAAAGCAAAAGAAACTCCAACATGACTTTGAGCTGCTAAATTATAAACTTCATCAGGTTCGATTTCTCTAATAAGATTTGTTACACCAATTGCATCCGTCACATCTCCATAATGAAGAAAAAAAGTGTTTTTATTTTCTTCTTTCTCATAAAAATAGTCGATTCTGCCAGTGTTAAAAGATGAGCATCTTCTTTTAACGCCATGAACTGTATAACCTTTTTCTAACAATAACTCTAATAAGTAAGACCCATCTTGCCCTGTAATTCCAAATATTAGAGCTTTTTTAGGTTCGGCTTGCAAAAAACATGTAATAATAACAAGTAAACTAACTAGACGCATTGATTTCTCCATAAAATGACTTAAAGGATATTCTCAATGAGATTGTCTGTCAATTAAATTGACAGACAATCTCATTTCTCTTTTACTTGCAAGTAAGGTTTCTTAATATAAGAAGGTTTTTTTTGGGTTACTTTATCGATTCAAACTTCTTGATAATTTAGGTATGTGGTTAAGAGTCTCAAGTCAAATATTTCAAGCAATTTATAGTAATTAAAATCTATAATTTCATAAGATCTTTAGAAAAAGGTTCATTATGCAAACTCCATCAAGAAAAGATATATACAAAATGTTCAACACAATTTCATCTAAGTATGATAAGGCTAACCGCTTTATTAGCTTAGGTCTAGACCAGCATTGGAGAAAAACACTTCTAAAATCAATGCCCGAACATAAGTTAATACACTTATTAGATCTTGCAACTGGAACAGGTGATCAAATGATCAGCCTTCTTGAAAACCATGAAAGTATTGTAAAAGCTACAGGTCTTGACCTAGCTCGTCAAATGATGGATATAGGCAAAAAGAAAATAGAAGACAAGCCATACAGACATAAAGTAAGCTTTGTACATGGAGATGCACAAAAACTACCCTTTGAAGAAAACAAATACGAATGCATTACAATGAGTTTTGGTATAAGAAATGTTGAATCACCTTTAAAATGTTTAAAAGAGTGTTATAGAGTTCTTACACCAAAAGGAAGACTTTTGATATTAGAGATGTCTATACCTAAAAATAAATTTATAAAAAAACTCCATTTATTCCATTTAAGAAAACTTCTTCCAAATATTGGCGGTTTTATAGCTAAAAATAGAAAAGCTTATAAATACCTTAATGAAACAACTGAAACGTTTAGCTACGGAAATGAGTTTTTAGAGCTTTTAGATGAAGCTGGTTTTCAAAATATCAAGGCAACTCCACTAACCTTTGGAGCTGTAACGCTCTATTCTGGAGATAAACTTGGTTAAATTAGCTTTTCCAGAACTAACCTTAATAGGCTCTTTTAATGGTAAAAATCTCTATAAGGCAACCAAACAAATAGAAAATTGCGTCTTAAGTTTTATTGAACTAGACATTTTCCCAAAAGTTTTCATTCGTTCAAAAAACTCAAAAATACAATCTCTAGCTATTGGCTCTTTAGAAAAATTTAATCCAGATTTTATCCTATCTAATCCTATAAATTTGGATGTTAACTTTTATGGCTTTATAAACTTTGATAAAAAGAATGACTCTACTTGGGATGGTTTCGACTTACCTTTTTTCTTTATTCCAGAGTTTGAAGTCATTTGTAAGGATAATACAACATGTATTTCTACTTACTCTTATAATCAAAATCCAAAAGAGCTTTTGATTGATCTATCCAGCACAAAGGAATCTGAAAATAAAATTTCATTCGTAAGTGAATCACCACAATACCAAGACTGGGAATCACTTGTTAAAAAGCAAACAAAAGATATTTCAGCAAAAAGACTAAAAAAAGTTGTTTTGGCCAAAAAAGAAAGTTTTGAAACTCAATATCCTATTAACCATAAAAACACACTACAAAGCCTTTTAAAAGTACCTAACACACATGCTTTTGCAATTATATTAGATCAAGATAATGGTTTTTTTGGAGCATCCCCAGAAACCCTATACACCAAAACAAATCAAACCATTTCTACAGAAGCAATTGCCTCTACAAGAAAAAGAGGTAACTCCTTAAAAGAAGATTTAGAACTTGAAAAGCAAATGCTTAAGAGCAGTAAAGATCTTACAGAATTTTCTGAAGTTCAAACAGGCATTGAAAATAGCTTAAACACCTTATGTTCAAAAGTAAAAAGATCCCCTGTTTCTGTTTATAAAAACACTTATGTACAACATCTTAGATGTGAATTTAAAGCTACAACAGAAGCTAGTTCATTTGAAATAATTAACTCTCTTCATCCAACTCCAGCAATTGGAGGGTTTCCAAAAAAAGAGGCTGTAAAGAGGATATTGGAACTAGAACCTTTTTCAAGAAGGCTATATTCTTCTATTTTAGGTTCTAAAGGAAAAAATAAAGAAGAGTTCATTGTTGCGATTAGATCGTTTATAGTAAATAAGACTTTACTAACGGCTTTTGCTGGTGTAGGACTCGTTGAAAAGTCTGAACCAGAAAAAGAGTGGCAAGAGCTTTCTATAAAGATAGAGTCTATAATTAAAGGAGCTGGCTTTGAAATCACACGCAGAAACCTATGCCCACTCAATCATTGATTCCCTTTATCAGTGTGGTATCGATAAGTTTTTCATTGCACCAGGCTCAAGATCTACTCCCTTGGTATTAGCAGCTGCTAGACATAAAGGTATTTCAACAGAAGTATTCTATGACGAAAGAGCATTATGTTTTATGGCAATTGGTTATGCAAAAGCATCAAAAAAAATTCCAGGTATCATTGTTACTTCAGGTTCTGCTCTTGGCAATCTTTTACCAGGTGTAATGGAAGCTTTTCAAGGAAATGTCCCCCTAGTTGCACTTACTGCCGATAGACCTAACGAAATGGTCAACTGCTCAGACAACCAAACAATAGAACAAAAAGATTTATTTTCTTCTTTTGTTTGCCATAAGCTTTTACTTCCTACTGCTAATAAAAACATGAATATTTCTTACTTATCGTCAGAAATCTCATTAGCTTGTCATAAGTCACAAAAAGAATTAAAGCCCATTCAAATAAATTGTCCTTTTGAAAAACCTTTATCTAACAATCAGTTTATTCCTCCAGAGTCAGCTACCCTATCTAAGCACTATCTACCTGATTCAAACCCTTCTGATGAAACTATTGAAAAACTAGCAAATAAACTGAAAAGCACGAAAGGGTTAATTATTATTTCTGAGCTACCAAAAAACAGTGATATAACCTCTGTTTATCAACTAGCTAGACAACTTGGCTGGCCAGTTTTTGCAGATCCCCTCTCGTTTTCATGTAGCTTTAATAATGTAGAAAACCAAATCTCATATTTTGAGCTGTTATTAAAGGCGAATATTTCTCTGGATATAGATACAATCCTTCAATTTGGAAATAGGTTCATCTCTTTAAAACTTTTAGAAAAAATAAAAACTTTAAATCTTAAAAACTATGTACACATATCTCCTTATTCAAGTTTTTATGACCCAATAAGAAAGGTTTCAGATTTTCTACAATGTAAACCAAGCGTAGTAGCTACAAAACTTCTAAAAATTACTTCTCAAAGAACTGATTCTATACTTTTAAAAGATCTACAACACATAGATCAAACTATTGAAAAAATGCTCTTAACTTACTTTGAATCTGCACCTTTTAGTGAAAGCTGGATAGTCCACAACCTTCCCCATAAAGAGTTTTCATCTTATTTCTTTGCTAATAGTATGCCCATAAGAGAATGTTTACACTTTTTTCACCCTAAAAAAAGCGTAGCTTTATTTGCTAATAGAGGTTGCTCTGGTATAGATGGCAATATCTCAACAACAATAGGTATTGATCTAGCAACAGGTGAAAATACTTTGGCGATCATCGGAGATCAAGCTGCTTTGCACGATTTAAATAGCTTATCATTTCTTTCAGAAAAGAAGAAAAAACCAACCCTATTTATCTTTAATAACAAAGGTGGAGGAATTTTTTCTCACTTACCTATAAAAGACAATCAATTAGTGTTTTCTAAATTCTTTCAAGCTACTCACTGCCTTGAATTTGATAAAATAGCTCTTCAATTTAACTTAAGTTACTGTAAAGTAGCAACTAAAGAGAATTTCAAAAAATTATTATCAAAAAAACTTCCTTGTTTTGTAGAATTTCAGACCGATACAAAAACAAATGTTAACGTACATAAAGCAATATTAGAAAAAACAAGGGAGCTAGTATGTCAGATGGACCAATCTACCTTTCAGGCCGAAATGGTTACTCAGTAAATAAAACACTCTATGCAAAGCTAGCTAAAAGCTCTAACTCTATCCCTGATAGCTTTGCTTTTACATACTATGGAAAATCATTTGATAAGGATAATAAGATTGTTCCATACAAAACATTTAAAAAAAATTTCTTTCCTCCTTCGGTGCTTTCTGCTCCAAAGAGAAAAATCACTCATTTTGTAATGATAGGAATTACCACAATAAAGATCATAACAAGAGTAGTATTTCTTAGTTTATTTTCAATCTATTACTGTCTATTCAATCCTAGCTTTAAGCCACATGATTCTCATAATCGTACTCAAACACTTTTATATTTTACCTATAAACATCAGGTTAACTTTTTAAGACTTGATCATCTTGAGCTTAAAGGGCACACTACAAGTCTTACAGATGAAACCAAGGGAGCTTTTTACTGCCAAAAGGCTCAGTTTTTTAAAGAGGCTTTAAATGCAGAAAGTGCGACAGGAGTTGAAAAAACCCTCTACTTTGAAAACGCCTAAAACACTTGTTTTTCTTCATGGTTTTTTAGGGTCTGTAAGTGACTGGGAAAGTGTAATAAAACATCTTCCTAGTCACTACAAGTGCATTTGTTTAGATCTTAATCTTTTTTGCTCTGAAAGCACACTTGAAGCTGTAGCTACTAAAATCTTTGGACATCTTAAAAGTATTAACCAGTTTCCTTGTCATTTAATTGGCTATTCACTGGGAGGAAGAATTTGTTTAGCTTTATCAAAACTAGAAAAATTTTTATCTATAACCATTATCTCTTCTCACACAGGGCTTCACTCTGAACTAGAAAAAGAAAAGAGAGCAAATAAAGACAAAGCTTGGGTAAATGTCCTTAAAAAAGAAGGGCTTGATAGCTTTTTAGAAAAATGGGCTCAACAACCCCTTTTTTCAAAAAATCAGCACGAATACTTCAAAAGTAAAACCTATGATCTTAAAATAGTTGAAAATATATTAATAAACTTAAGTGTTGCAAAACAATCAATTTATCTTATTCCTAAAAACACTCTATTTATCTTTGGTGAAAAAGACTTAAAGTATTACAATTTATACAAAAGTTTAATCCCTAAAGAGAAATTAAGAAAAGTTCACAATGCTTATCATAGAGTTCACATTGAAGATCCTGTACAAGTAGCAAGCCTAATTACTGAGCACGTGACTTTATAATCAAAATAATTAGAGGTATCCCATGTTACAAAAAAGCATTTTCATATTACTTCTTTCCTTTACTCTAAACGCTTCAGAAACTGTTATATGCATTCATGGATTTCATGGAGCGCCATGGAATATGTACTTATTAGAAAAGAACTTTAATAGACGTGGCTTTGATGTAACTAATTGGGGGTACCCTAGTTCAGATAAAACGATTGAATCTCATGGTCAAGATCTTGTGTCTACCTTACAAAAAATAGCTTTAAACAAACCAGGAGCTCCCATGTTCTTTGTAACCCATTCAATGGGAGGGCTAGTGTTAAGATCTGCACTTAATCATCCTCAATGCCCAGAAGAAGCAAAAAAGGGTAAGGTAGTTATGATAGCTCCTCCTAATAATGGAAGTAGCTACGCAAGATTCTTAAGCCAGTTTTCTTTAGTTAGATTAATTGGTAAGGATAAGTCAGGAAAACAGCTATTAGAATCAAATAACTTTGATTTTTTAGGTAAGCTCCCTTCTTCTTTAGAAGACGTACTTGTTATCTCAGGAACACGTGGATATAACCCATTCATAGAAGGAGAAAACGATGGAACAGTTGGGCATAAAGAGACATGTTTAACTACACCACATAAACATATCAAGCTTCCAAGTGGACATATCTCTATCTTGTTTAATAAAGATACATTTATAGAAGCTCATAAGTTTTTAAAAAGAAAAATTAGGAACTAAAGAAAAACCCTTGTCTATGATAGAGCTTCACTAAATCTGAAGATTTTGAAATGTTTAATTTTTGTTTTGCATTTTGCAAATGACTTTCTACTGTTCTACGAGAAACATTTAGAATTTTACTTACTTCTTCTGCCGTATTACCTCTGGCAATGTAATAAATGCTCTCTTTTTCTCTTATGCTAAATTCTTAGACAAAATCATTTTCAAACGTTTTGTGGAAAGACTTTAGCTCATTAGATAACACATCTTGACCTGAAAGGTACACTTTGGGAGTGATTAAATGGTTTTGCTTTCCTTTACGAATAATATCAGCAAAATTTACTAAGAAATTCTGACAAAAATATTCCAAGTATTGAAAGTTCTTCAAATACAAATTATCCATAACAGCAGGAAGCTGTCTACTATAAAAACAAAATATATCTGTCCAACTAGGACCTTCTTTAGCTATAGAAATTCCAGAATAAAACCCCCAATTTTCTCTACCTTCTTTCCAAATAGAATTTGATGTATTTTGACTCCATAGACTCACTCCAAGAGATATTAACATATGGTCTTTAGCATGTTTTTGATCTATCTCACCATTAAGATATCGCGTTAAAAAATCTTCGGACCATTCTATCTGATTTGATAAATCAACAAAGGAACCATCTTGATAACGGCGCATAAAAATAAAACCATCTATGAAAAGATGACTAAGAGGTTTACAAGCCGATTTTGTAGATCTTAATTCTGTAAATAATACATGTTTTTCCATAACAGCAAAAATTTAATCAAGTTTTAACATTTAGATCAAACTCACTCTAAGGTTTATAAGCTAAAAAAACATTAGAGTAAGTATTCAATTTAGTTTTTATAACCTAGAAAACGCTCTTTTTTGACGTTGATTAAATAAATGAGCTTTACATTTTGCAATTGGAGCTACACTAATTTCATCAGCATCTTGAGGCGTATCGTAAGTGGTTTTTGACATTTGTATTGCATAGTCAGTGAAATTACTAAATTTACTATTTTCTACTAACTGAGCTTTTCCTCTAAGCTTTTCTATTTTATACATTGCCTTACTAGGGTGATGATCAAAAAACATCGCAGAAGATAAACTATCTTTTCCTTTCTGAACCACAAAGTGATTTGATGCCTTGATTTGTTCATTTATAGGTAAAGATTCAGTCAGCAATTCAAAGGTTGTTCCAAAGTTAATCAATATTGAATCATCATCAGGTTGAACTCTCATCCACTGACCATCAATTTCAGCTGCAAGACCAGGGTCTGAGGACCTAATCAAAGCAGTCAAATAACTCCAGTCTTTATGTAAAGCAAGAGCTCTTTTGCCTTTTATAGATGCGTCCATTTTATTGTTACACAAATAAGTAGATCCAAGCCCAGAGCTAGCTCCTCCACTAGCTTTAATAAAATCTTCTGGCGATATTTCTAATTTATCCAAGATAGATTGAATCATTTTTTGACCAAACTTTTCTATTTCAATAGCAGCCAGTTGAACCTCTAATGGATAATGTTTCCATAAGTTTTTTTCAGGTAACTTTCCTAGTGTCATTCTCACAACCTGATTGTTCCGATTCTTATTTGAATCTAATTTAGACATGGGGTGTACATTGTCTTCCATATATCCATCAACAGGTCCTATTACTGAAGGATGAGCTTTATTAAATCGCCAATCATACTTATGTTTTAAACTTGAAAAACATTCCTTATTAAATCTTCTCAAACACTCTATATGTGGTTTTAGTTTTGGTGGTATTTTTATCTGAAAAAAACCATCTCGACATATTCTTTGATATTGATTGTCAGTAGGGTTAAACCCATTACTACAATCAATAGTCTCTAGTTTGTATTTTGGAAGGTTATAATATCTAGGAGAAACCTCTCGATTTATAAGCGAGTTAAATACTTTTGGAAGTTTCTCAATTTCACTTATATCTAAAATAACACAGTGATTAGGTAACTTTGTGTATACCTTGGGATCCTTTAAAAGAGCCCTCATTTGCAAAAATAATTCAAGTTTCGTGTTTGAATCATAAGATGTAGGATTAAAAACTAAACGTTTTTGATTTTCTACATCTGTAAAATCTTTTGTTGTCGGTTTGTTTTCTCCATAGATATATGCTGTTATCACTCGATCAATGTCTTCACTTGTTACTTTAGTTACTTTATGTCTGATGACATATTTTGTTACCACTTCAAGTAATTCAGCAGCCTCTAAAAAAGCTCTTGGCTTACCATCAAGATAAGTATCTGGGTTGTTTACTCCCCTAGCTCCTTTTACACCAAGGATGGTTGAATTATGAGCTAGCGCATCAACAACTTCTTTTGCAGTTTGGTTTCCTCCTGCAAAAAGCAATGTGATTTCAGACAAATTGTTAATTGGGCTATCAGAACCAAAATTAGCTCAGGGGAAAATTGCTTTAGAAGTTGGATCTATATATTCATCTGCTTTTGTAAATACTACATGACTTGTATGCTTTGGGATATCAGCTCCAAATTTATCTATAACCTTACTCGTCCCATAATCTACACAAAGCCCCAACATACTCTTACAAAGATGAGGTTGTTGGTTTAACACAGACGTGACAATTGGATTAATATCAGCCCTACCATCTTTTTTAGGAGATCCTGTAAGACCATACATAAAAAGTCTATCTCTATGTATCTTTCCATTTTTATCAAAAACCCAATTTTTTAATATTTTAGATATCGCTTTTTTAACTTGAGCTGTTTCTTTCAATCTAAACGCACCTGGAGTATCTCCTACGATTGAAATAAACTGTGTATTCAATGGTCTTTTCATAAAATTAAGAATCGACAATCTTAAAGCATCAGATCTAGGTTGAGAATTAGCAGAACTTTGAACGTTTTTACGAGAATGCACTAAAAAGTTTGTCTTATGATTATTAGAAAACTTGGCAGTTAGCTCTCTTCCTTGTAAAGGCAAGCTATTTTCCTGAAATCTTTTTGCAAATTCTTTTATAAAACCAGAAAATTCTCTTTTACATGTTGAATGTTTACTAGCAAGATTTTCATCTTTTAAAGCTGCTACACCAGCTAAAAGACCTGCGCCCACTAAAAAATTTAAATACTTTTCGTTTGAATTATTATTTTGTTGCCAAGTTGCAAATTGAAAAGGTCTATTTAACAATAAGTTATTTGATAGATGTTTTGGCTTAAGCCATTTTTTGTCTAAAGAGCGAAAAGCTCTTGTTTGAGGCATTGGATTTGCTAGATTAAGCAATCTATTTGCACTTCTTCTTAGATTAATACTCATTTTAAATTCCTTTTGGTTGTTTTGAATGGAAAATCATACAAGGCAAATTAAAATCATGGATCCGTAAAAATTACGGATTTATTTGTCTATATGATCATAATCTATCAACTTAAAAACCTTTCAATTTCACCTTTTAGGAAAATTAAACCTCAGTTATCATCTGAAAATATGTTTTAAAATTTTTTAACCTTGGAGAAAATATGCAAACTTTAGAATGGACCGATGTAAAAACCTTCCAAGATATTAAATACCAAAAGTTAGATGGTATTGCCAAAATAACAATCAACCGACCTCATGTACATAATGCATTTACCCCTCTAACTGTTGAAGAGATGAAAGAAGCTTTATGGGAAGCACAAAATGATCCTAAAACAGGAGTTATTGTACTTACTGGAGAAGGTAATAAAGCTTTTTGCTCAGGTGGAGATCAGAAAATCAGAGGTGAAAGTGGATATGTAGATCCTAATGGCACCTGTAAGCTTAATGTTTTAGAACTACAAAAGATGATGAGAGCTTGCCCTAAGCCAATTATCGCTCAAGTTGCAGGTTATGCTATTGGTGGTGGCCATGTACTACATGTTTTATGCGACCTTACAATCGCTGCAGATAATGCAATATTTGGTCAAACAGGACCTAAAGTAGGTTCATTTGACGCTGGATTTGGTTCAAGTTATTTAGCTAGAATTGTTGGTCAGAAAAAAGCTAAAGAAATTTGGTTTTTATGTAAGCAGTACAATGCTTATGAAGCTGAAAAAATGGGCCTTGTAAACACTGTTGTTCCGTTAGATAAACTAGAAGAAACAACAATTGAGTGGTGCAAAAAAATCTTAGAACACTCCCCGATAGCAATAAGATGTTTAAAAGCTGGTATAAACGCAGACTGTGATGGACAAATTGGATTACAAGAGCTTGCAGGAAACGCAACTATGTTATTTTACATGACTGAAGAAGGACAAGAAGGAAGAAATGCCTTCGTAGAGAAAAGAAAGCCAGATTTTTCTAACTTTCCTTTTAGGTCTTAAAATGACAGAAAACTCTTTTTCTTTAAAAACATGGTTCATTGCAGTAAGGCCAAAAACATTGATTATCAGTGTTTGCCCAGTACTTATTGGTTCTGCTTTAGCAGGTTTTGAAAGTTTTGATCTCATCATGTTTGTTTTCATCTTGCTAGCTTCACTTTTTATCCAAATAGGAACAAATATAGCCAATGACTATTATGACTTTATTCAAGGGGCCGACACAAAAGAGCGAGTAGGCCCAAAAAGAGTTACTCAAAGCGGTCTTCTAGACTCAAAAACAGTAAAGAAAGGATTTATCTACTCTTTTATTTTAGCTTTTATATTTGGGCTCTACCCTGTCTATAAAGGTGGGCCCGTGATTTTAGCTTTAGGGATTGTGTCTATTCTACTTGGAATCTACTACACTAAAGGAAAGTACTCTTTAGGATACACAGGAGTCGCCGACCTTTTTGTTCTTCTTTTTTTTGGAGTCTTTTCTACAGGATTTACATATTATCTTCATACACTTGAATATTTACCTAAAGCTTTTATCTCTGGGTTAGGGCCTGGTGCTTTAGCTGTGGCTATACTGTGTCTTAACAATTTACGTGATGAAAAAGAAGACAAGAAAACTGGAAAAAAAACTCTGATAGCTCGATTTGGTCCAACATTTGGTAAAGTAGAGTATGGTTTGTGTTTAACAACTGCATTTCTTGTTTTACTAGCTTATTGTCCATTGGTCTGTTGGATATTTGCACTTCCAGCTTCTTTCCTTCATAACAAACTTTATTTATCAAACACTTCCTATGAGCTTATTCAACTTTTAGAAAAAACTGCTAAACTGCTGTTATTTTACACCCTACTTTTTATTGTTGGTTCTCTTCTTTGACTTTTGACATCTATTTATTTTCTATTCCTTTTATAAAGCCTTTTGGCTTATCTGCTGGAATTCAACAGGTAAGAGAAGGGTTTATCATTAGTTTAGATAAAAAGTATGCTGAAGTCTCTCCATTACTCGGTTATAGCAAAGAAACATTAAAAGATGTTTTTAATCAGCTTACTAATCTTCCTACAAATTGCGATATTAACAACCTCTACCCTTCTGTTGAATGGGGTCTTTTATCTCTATTATTACCTAAGATTGATAACAAGCTTTCTCTATGTCATTTAAATTATGAAAACAGCGTTAAATGCGCCAAGATTAAGTTATTTGATCAAGATATAGAGAAATGTATTCATAAGTGTAAATCTATTAAAGAAAAAGATTCTAGCGTTGTTCTAAGACTCGATATCAATCGTGCTTGGTCTTTAAATGATGCTAAAAGATTTTCAAATGCCTTTTCAGTAAGAGATTTTGAATATTTAGAAGAGCCTTGTAGATCAATTGAAGATTTAATAATGTTTTCAAAAGCTACTAACTTTCCAATTGGACTAGATGAAACTTTATACTTAGACAATCAAATTCCTAAATTACCTTCAGTTAAAGCTCTTATCTTAAAGCCAACTCTTCTTGGAAATAAGCTTATCCATTTTATTCAGAAGGGAAAGAACCTTGGATTAGAATTAGTTTTTTCTTCTTCTTTTGAAACATCGATTGGTATAGATCATATATGGTCAATTGCTAATATAGTAAACGGATCAGACTACCAGGGACTAGATACTTTAAAATATTTAAAATATGAAAGTCCTTTTAATCTTGATCTAAAAAAAGATATAATAAACCAAGAAAAAGAAACCTTTTGTAAGAAGATCTTCTCATGCAAAAACACAAAAAATATTTATGCCCGGTTAGAAAAGCTCGAGAGATTCATGGAAGCAAACCTGCAATTGTCTACAAAGAAATAAGTTTAAACTATGATAGGTTTGATGATTTAGTAGACGAAATAGCTGAAAGGCTCTCCCCTTTTACAAATTCAAAAATTGCTATCTACTCAAAAAACTCTATAAATCTTGTTATCACACTTTTTGCTTGTTTTAGAAAAAATATTACACCGGTTTTACTGAATACAAGATGGCCTCTTTTTCAAATAGAAAAAGCACTAAATGACTTAGACTGCAAGCTCCTTATTTCTGATAACCCCAAAGTTTTTCTTTTAGACACGACTAGCACAAGTTTTGAAAAACTTTTTAATAGTAGAATTCCCGCACCTTCACCAGCACATATTGACCACAAAGCTTCTATTACCCTTTTTACTTCCTCATCAACTAAGGTTGCAAAAGGTTGCCTTTTAAACCTTCGCTCTCTTCTTATTTCAGCTTCTAGTGTATGTGAAAAAATCGAGCTTACACAAAAAAGCTTTTGTTACTTAGATCTTCCCTTATTTCATGTCGCTGGAATTTCTATGATGTTAAGATCCTTTTTACAAGGAGCAACTCTGATACTTAGCCATGATTTAGAAACTGATTTACTAGAGAAAAAAATAAGCCATATATCAATGGTTCCAACGCAACTATATAGACTTTTACTTTCATCTCGCAAAGTCTTAAAAAAAGCAAGCAGTCTTACGTCTATTTTAGTAGGTGGTGCGCCAATAGGAAAAGACCTATTAACAAGAGCTAACAAAGCATGCTTACCTATCCATGTTACCTATGGACTAACAGAGCTTGGTTCTTCAGTCTTTATTAAGAAAAATCCAAAATTCGATAAAGAGTTCTTGCCTCTTGGGTTTCCTCTAAGCCATCTGCAAGCAGCTTTATCTGAAGATAATGAGCTTTATTTAAAAGGATTTTCACTATTTCAGGGCTATTATCAGGATAAGAAGGCAATATCTCCATTAACCAAAACAGGTTGGTTCAAAACACACGATCTAGTTCACTTTGATCCTGTAAAGGGGTATAGCATCATAGGTAGAAAAGACAATCAATTTATCTCTGGTGGAGAAAACATTCAACCAGAACAGATCGAACAAGAAATTATGAGCATTCCTCAAGTAGTACAAGCTTTAGTGGTTCCTATTAAAGATTCAGAGTTTGGTCATAGACCAGTAGCATTTGTATCTGGATTTGACAAATTAGATAAACTTAAAAGAAGCTTAGAAAACAAGCTTCCAAAGTATAAAATTCCTGCCCATTTTTTTGATTTAAATCAGTTTCAAAATTCACAAATGAAATGGAAAAGAGCAGATTTAGTGAAAATTGCGGAAAAAAAAATCAACGAAAAGTGATTCAAAAAGTACCAAAAAGGCATTTTTTGAAACTTTTTTTATCTAGTAAATTAAATTTTTTTTGTAATTTTTTTAAAAAAAATTTCCTCTATAATAAAAAACTAAATTCACGCTCACAAGTATGTTTAAAAAGGGTTTTGAAACCATTGTAGAAAAAAACAAGCTCGACTATAATTTGAAAATTACAGGCACATAATCAAAGGCAATCTTATGGAATATAGCCGTCTTTTTCAACAAATGAATAATTACTACTTTTCACCAAAGTCAAATAAAGAATTTGATAATAGTGAAAACGAAGCTATTTATTGGATTGAAAAAGGGCAAAAATTTCTTTTACAAGAAGATCTTCAGGGGGTCTACTGCTTTCAGAAAGCTTTAAATTCAAACCCTGATAATACTCTTTTTTGGAATCTATTTGCCTTAAGTCTATATGAATATGGGATGACTACTGAAGATGATAAATCTTTGCACTTTGCAAGCAAATGTTTTAGAAAATCAACTTTATTAAATCCTGATCAGTTCGATGTCTATCTTCAATGGGGATCGTTACTTACTGAAATCGGTCTGTTAAAAAAAGATTTACCATCTTTACAGAAAGCTAAAGAGCTTTATCAAAAAGCGATTAAACTTTCAGAAGATGAAACAAAAGATAAAAAAGCAGACCTTTTTTGGCAATATGGCCTTGTTTGGCTCTACATTGCACAAGAATCTGGTGAAGCGGTAGATATCCGTCTTGCTTTAGAAGCTTTAAAAAAGTCAGAAAACCTTCAAAAAAGTCCTTCACATGATTTTTGGATCGATAAAGGGATGGCTTACTTACAAATGGCTTTATTGATCAATGAAACCCCTCTTTTCAAAGAAGCTATTGCTATTTTTGAAAGAGCTATTGAGACAGACCCTGAAAGTGCACTAGCTTTTAACTTCTTAGCTGAAAGTTATACAGGTCTTTATATCAATACAATGGATGAAAGACACTATAACCAGGCAAGTAAAGCTTATTCGAATTCAGTTAAAATCGATGCTAACCAACCAAATATATGGTTAGAATGGGCAAGACTTATCTGTGAGTCTGGAAAACTAAATAATGACTCTAAAAAATTACGTTTATCAATTGAAAAATGTATTAAAGCTTCTTCATTTGATAAAGAAAATTTAGACGTGATAGCTCAGTGGACAGAAGCTCTTTCACTACTTGGTGTTAGCACAAACCGTTTAGATCTACTGCTAGAAGCTGAAGAAAAAATTATTGAAGCAACAGAAAAAGAAGATGGTAACCCGGACCTATGGTATGCCTATGGAATTTGCTTAACTTCTTTTGGTAAATACTACGATGAAACAGAATTTTTTGAGCTTGCTATAGAAAAACTTCAATGTGGAGTTTCATTAAACAGAACAAATGCTGAAATCTGGCAAGCCCTAGCTTATGCTCATACTCAAATTGCTGATGTCACTGAAGATCCTGATTTATTTGAGCGTGCAGGCAAGTTCTACCGTCGTGCTATTGACTTAAAGCCTTGCTGCCCATCATTAAACTTTGAATATGCATTAAATCTTTCTAAACATGGCGAGCTAACTCTTGATCAAGAAATCCTTGATGAAGCTCTTTTACAATACGAAAGAACTATACAAGACCAAAAAGAGTCATTACTACAACATCCGGAGTGGTTATTTCACTATGGTTGTACTTTAGATCTTATGGGAGAAATTTCTGAAGAGAAAAGCTACTGCATTCGTTCTACAGAAATTTTATTACACATCCTACTTATCGATCCAGACTACCCAAAAGTCTACTATCACCTTGCTTTAGCTTTTTCTCATTTAGCTGAATACTCTTCAGATACTCACTTAATAGAAAGAGCGCTAAGCTACTTCCAACTTGCTGCAAGTCAAGACTCAGAAGATAACATGGTATTTTTAGATTGGGGGCTTTGTTTAGTTCATCTAGCGCAACAATCTATTGATTCTCCAAAGGCAACTCAAGCCTATGTAGAAGCAGAACAAAAAATGATTAAATCTGGCCAACTTGGAAATATACATGCTTATTACCATTTAGCATGCTTATATTCACTTTTAGAAAGATACCAAGAAGCTATGAATTTCATTTACAAAGCAGATTCTAATAATGTTCTACCTCCTATAGAGGAGTTAGTTACAGATGATTGGCTAGAAAATCTTAGACATACAGAAAGCTTTGAAGACTTTTTAATTAACTTAGAAAGTAAAAAGCAAAAGGAACTTCCTTAAAAGTTCCTTTTGTAAGTTTGAGATAGATTATACAAAGCTAATCCACTTACTAAAGCTAAAGCGGTCCACTTAGCATAGGGTTTAACCTTCCTTACAGCTGAGGAAAATTTACTTAATTTTTCCTCTTGGCCAAAGTAACCTAAAATAGCCCCTTTTTGTCGAGAATTTATGCTAATTTGTGGTCTAAAATCTTTAACAAACTTGTGTGAGTCACTATATGTCATATTCTTAGTATCCATTAAATAGGCTATTACTCCACTAGCACTTCTTCCTCTTCCTGCTTTACAATGGATATATACTTTAAGTTTTTCAGAATCCTTTAAAATATTTATAATTTGGTAAAACTGATTGTTAGATAAAGGATTGAAATCCTCAGCAGGAATATGAAAAACTTCCATGCCAGAGTTTCTAAACTCCGAAGTAGTTACGGGGGTATCAATCAATCCTTTTTGTAATTCGAAGTCCTCTAAAAGAGTGATCACTCTTTGTATGCCTAAATTTTTTTAATTGATCAAGATGACCTTTGTTTTTAAGAGGTATAGCTCCTAAATAAATATTATAGGGACCTACTTTATTCCACCATGAACCTGGTGTTATTTTGGTATATTGTAATGAAACTTCATATTTTACTTTTTTAATAAAAAAGGAAAATCTATTGCTTATCTGAGTAGTCATAATAAACCTCACAAAATTTGCAAATATTTTATTTAAGAAAAAATAAAATGCAATATTGAAATAATCAAAGACAAAAATAAAATTTTATCCATTAAGCTCACATTGGCTTTTTATTGAAATAATCAAAGACAAAAATAAAATTTTATCCATTAAGCTCACATTGGCTTTTTTTTGACTATTCTGTTATTGTTGAATGGATATATATCATTCTAACTGAAAGCTTAAACATAGGATTATTCATGAATGCCCGCTCACTGATTTTTTTAATATGCATGGCCGTTTCTTTTTTTGTTGTTCATTATTTTTTTGACTCTCGAAAAGAAAATGAAATTGCTCAATGGCAGCAGGAACAACAAGTAAAAATGGAAGAGATCTTAAGAAAAGAAGAAAGAAGAACTTCTTTATCTGATAGATCATTAAATGCTGTAGCTTTGTATGAAGATCAAAGCAAATCAAAGTTATTTACTCTAGGATCTAAAATTGATAATTCTATCTTAGTGTTTTCAAACAAGAAATACCCAAAAACTCTTTACACAGAAGATAATAGAACTGTAAACATTTTATCTGAGGCTAGTAAAAACTCTCCTGCACTTTATGGGCTAGGATCTCCTACTCTACAAATTCCAAGTTTTTCTGATAAATCTCTTTTATATCTTTTATGCACAAATTGTAAATCAGATGTCACCACTGCCTATGCTAAAATGGATAAAGGAAGAGTGTTTTCACTTCCTGAAATAAAAGGAAATGCCATTGTTTTTGTGAAAGATGGTCGTGGCTTTTCCCCAGTTGCTGTTTATGAAGGATCCTCAAAGAAAGTTCGAGGGTTAAAAAGCTATTTTTCTATAAAGCCATTTATAGAAGAAAGAACTGTCACTGCAAGTACACAGAAAATTGGCAATGAAGAATATTTTGTATTAGAAAACGATTATCAACAACTCGTCTTTTCTACAGTTGGTGGAGCTTTAGTAGAGATTAACCTTCCTCTGAAAGAAACAAAAGACTCGAAGAGTCTTGTAAATCCTATCGATGTTGATCGTATCATGGAAAAAGATTACCCAGAAAACGATCTTTTCCCTCAAAACTCTTATAATATTGTAAAAAATGGCTCTAGAACAAAAGTTAGTAAAGGAACTCTTGGTGGATACTACCCTCTTTTAAGAAGATCTATTTATAACAAAAATGGTCAAATTCAGAAAAAAATTGATCCTAAGTATTATGCATATAATATCTTATCAGAAGATGGTGATACTGAGTATTTAACTTATAGAGTTACTCGTTTTGACGAAAATTCAATTACTCTGGAAGCTTCTCAACCTTATAGAAGAATTTCAAAAACCTTTTCTTTTAACAAAGAAAAGGCTCCTTATATGATCGATCTAGATATTAAGGTTGATGGAGATATTGATGGATTATATTTATCATCTGGAGTACCTGAAGCAGAAATCTTATCAAGTAGATCCAACCCAGTTATTAAGTTACATTCTACTAGATCAGGAAAATACAAAGTTGAGAGTTTAAAACTTCCTGAGACTACTAACATTGACCTTTCTGTAACTCCAGATTGGTTATGCAACTCTAATGGTTTTTTAGGAATGATTGTAGACCCTGTGCAAGATTCAGCACCTGGGTATATGACTCAAAAAGCGGATGGAAACACTGTACCAACAAGATTAACTGTGATTGATTCAAAGTATAATCTATATCCTGCTGATAAATTTCCAGGGTACTTAACTGGAACTCCTTTAAAAAGCTCTATGTCAATGAGGCTATTTTCAGGTCCTTTTCAAGATACTCTTTTAAAAAGACTGGATCAGATTTTTTCAATACCTAAAGAGAATTACAATCCAGATTATACTGGAGCAATTACGATACATGGCTGGTTCTCATTTATTTCAGAACCGATTGGTAAGTTACTCTTTTTCCTAATGAATATTTTCTATAAACTAACTCATTCTTGGGGTTTTTCTATTATCCTTTTAACAGTAGCATTACGAGCTATGCTCTATCCAATAAATAATTGGTCTATGAAAGGGATGAGAAAAATGCAAGAGCTTACCCCTAAAGTGAAGGAAATACAAGAAAAGTATAAAAAAGACCCTCAACGTCAACAGATGGAATTGGCAAAAATCTACCGTGAAAATGGAGCTACTCCAGCAGCTGGATGTATTGGTCCTTTCTTACCACTTCCAATATTGATGGGGATGTATGACGTATTAAAATCTAAGTTTGAACTTCGCGGAGCTTCATTTATTCCAGGTTGGATAGATAACCTAGCAGCCCCAGATGTTCTTTTTTCATGGTCATATCCAATACCATTAATTGGAACAGAATTTCATCTGTTACCTATTATTTCTTGTGCTCTTTTTTATGTTCAGCAAAAAATCACAACTGCAAGAAACAAAAACAAAGCTCCTAAAGGATCTGACTTAGAAAAACAGCAGAAGATGATTGCATTTTTCCCAATATTAATGCTTGTTTTCTTTTATAAGCTTCCTGCAGGATTGAATCTTTACTTCTTATGCTCAACTCTTCTAGGAATAGTACAGCAAGTATTGATTAACAAAAAAATGGATGCTGAAGTCAAGTAACATGCAAGCTTGGGATAATTTTGTTTTAAAGCAAGAACAAGTATTTGGAAAAAAAACGACCGATAGTTGGCTTCGGTCGTTTCGTATTATTACCTTTGATTCTTGTAATCTTCACTTAGAAGCGAAAGACACTTTTCATCAAAACTGGTTTGAAGAACATATAAGACCTAAGCTAAAAGACTTTAAAAATAATAACCACAGACAAATAAAAGTTCATATTCACATTGAAAATGAAGAAGAGGAAAAACCAAAAGAATCTACCTTTGAAGCAGATCTATCCCCTTCTACTCTAGATCCATCTTGTACATTTACAAGCTTTATCTCTTGTAAAGAGAACATGGTCCCTTTTTCACTTTTAAAAGAAGAAGCTACGAAACCAATTCCTTCTTTCAATCCAATTTTTATATATGGTCCTGAAAGTGCAGGTAAAACTCACCTTCTAATGGCAACAGCAAATGCTCTACTTGAAATGGGAAAAAAAGTAATTTATGTCTCTGCTGCAAAATTTACAAAACATGTTGTAAATGCAATACGTTCTGGGTTTATGGAAAAATTCAGAGAAAAGTATCGAAACATAGACTGTTTAATTGTGGATAATATTGATGTATTAGGAAATAAAGCAGCTACTCAAGAAGAGTTTTTTCATACTTTTAATACGCTTCACACTGAGGGAAAACTTATTGTTCTTTCAGCAAAATTCCCACCATTACAGCTTCAAGACATCGAAGAAAGGTTAATTAGCCGCTTTGAATGGGGAATAGAGTTAAAAGTTGAAAAACCCCCTGTTGAATATATTACAAAAATCATAGATCTAAAAGAAAAAGCGATTAGCCTAAACTTAGATACAAAAACAAAAGAGTTTTTAGCTACATGCTTTTCAGAAAACCTTCATGGTCTTCAAAAGGCTTTGGAAGCAATTGCTATAAGATCTCACCTTTCAAATGAAGAAAAGATTGATCTACAAACAGCAAAAAGGTTGATTTCTGATCTGATTGAAATTGCAGATAATAGAAAAATCACTCCTGATGAACTTGTTTCTACTGTCGCTGGATACTTTGAATTGTCTAAAGAGGATTTATTCGGAAAAGGCCAAAGCAAAGAAATAGCTGTTCCAAGACAAATTTCTATGTATTTATTAAGAGAAAGGATGATGCTTCCTTACAGTCAAATTGGAAAACTATTTTCTAAAGATCATTCTACAGTTATGTCGAGCTATCAAAAGATCAAAAAGCTCCTAAAAGAGAAAAATGAACATATTGCTAAATCGTTATTTGAAATCAAAACACGGTTAGACCGAGCTTTAACATAAAAAAAAAGCAGGTTATTTTCTAACCTGCTTTTTTATAGAATCTAAGGCTGACCTTAGATTTTAATGTAGTGATCTCCACCATCTTTTTTATCGCCTGAAGGCTGTTGAGGTGTAGATGGTCTTGGAGGTTGCATTCCACCTGGTCCTGGAGGCTGTGCTCCTGGAGGAAGAGGAAGCTCAAACTCTCCTGGGTCTTGACCCGCAAGAATTTTATTAACCATTTCTCTCCACTTTCCAACTGTTTCTACAAACAGAGGGGCAAAACGCCTTAAAGCTGCTGTGTCAACTCCTAAACCCATCTCAATCATTGTGTGCATTAAGATAAGCTCTTCATCAGAAGCTACACCAACTCCTCCACCTGCCATTTGGCCACCTAGCATCGATCCAGATAGAAGTTTTTCGTATAGCTTTAGTTTTGTTTGGTCATCTTTCGGCAACCCGTCTAAAACTGGAGAATATAAATATAATCTATCAGAATTTGGTTCATAAGTAATATGTAGGGAAAACTCGTTATCTATCCCTAATATACAAGTGTTGTTCTCGTCGAACTCTAGTCCTTCAAGATTTAACTCTTTTCCGAACTCTTTTAAGTTCTCTTTAGCATTTTCAAATGACATGAATATCTCCTCGTCTTCTGATTGTTTGGGACTTATTTATTATACTTGTCCCACAGAGTGTTACTTTTATAAAACGACATTTAAAAATAGCACAAATAGTGTTTTGGTGACAAGTAAGGTTTGCAAATCGACTGAAAAGATAAAGTTTTTCATGAAAAATCTAAAAATAAAATAAGGATAAAACAACTCATTTTTTTTTAAATTTTAATAAGATTATAATCAATAATTCTTTATTACATAGACTGTTGATAAAATTATTTTTTATCGATAGTATGAAAAAAAAAGCCCAAGTCGATGAGCAACCTAGGTTATAAGCTTACATCAAAATCAATTGAATATTCTTTTTACTGCAAAGATGCGCAAGACGTATATCTTTGCTTATTCAACCAAGAATCTAAACTAGTTGAGAAGATACAACTTTCTAAAAGAGAAAATCATTGGCATTGTGAAATTAGCAAATGCAAAAAAGAGTTTCTTTATTGTTATGAGATACATAGAAATAATGAGAATTTTTTAGTTTCTGATCCTTATGCACAGAAAGTAGAAAAAGATAGAACATGGGGAAGTGGAATTCCCCTACCTTTACTTGCTAAAATCCCTTCAACAAATACTCAACTTATAAAAAAACCCTTATTAGATAAAAAAGATCTTATTATCTATGAAATGCACGTTAGAGGGTTTACACAAGACAAAAGCTCTCAAACAAAACATCCAGGTACTTTTTTAGGTATTATTGAAAAAATTGATTATTTAAAAAAACTTGGAGCTACTGCAATCGAGCTAATGCCAATATTTGTATTTGATGAGACAGACAGCCATTCAAACTGTAACTTTTGGGGGTATGATCCTATTAATTTTTTCTCTATTCATCCAGGCTATGGTGTTTATGATGAAGTTGATGAGTTTAAACAAATGGTAAATGTTCTTCACCAAAACAATATAGAAGTCATTTTAGATGTTGTTTATAACCATACTGGTGAAGGAGACAAAAACCCTAACATAAACTATAGCCTCATAGACAAAGAAAACTACTACCTTTTAAAAGATGGAGAAGATGTAAATTTCTCTGGCTGTGGAAATACCTTTAACTGCCAAACTAAAGCTGGATCACAAATCATTCTTGACTCACTTGTTTATTGGACAAATCAAATGGGAGTTGATGGTTTTAGGTTTGACTTAGCTTCCATACTCACAAGAAATAATAACCATGAAATAGATTTCTCTCTTTTAGAAAAAATCCAAAACCATCCTGAATTAAAAAATGCTAAATTCATAGCTGAACCTTGGGACTGTGCTGGTTTATACCAAGTTGGACAGTTTCAAGATTATGGGTTTTCTGAATGGAATGATAAATATAGAGATAGCGTAAGAAACTTTATTAATTATCAGAATGACAAGGAAGGCTTTATTCAGTCCCTTTTAGGCACTCCAAAAGTCTACCACGAAGCTAGTAGTACCATTAACTTTGTAACAGCTCATGACGGATTTAGTCTTCATGATCTTGTTAGCTATGAGTACAAACACAACCAAAGCAACAATGAGAATAATCAAGACGGATCTAATTCAAATACAAGCTGTAATTACGGAAAAGAAGGAAAAACCAATAGCCCTGATATACTTAAAATCCGTAAACAACAGCTTAAGAATTTCCTTATATCCTTAATGGCATCAAATGGAGTTCCTATGTTGCTAATGGGAGATGAGTATGGTCACACAAAAGATGGTAATAATAATACATATTGCCATGATGATCACTTAAACTATTTTCAATGGGATCTTCTCGAGACTAACCATGAGCTTTTATCATTTACACAAAAGCTTATTGAAATAAGAAAAGAACTCAACTTTTCTTCTATGAAGAATTTGAAACATGTTTTAGAAGAAAAAGATCGAGAAAATGCAATTTTTATAGAACTAGACAACACCTATTTACTAGCTTTTAACTTTAATTCTTGGCCAATTTCTCTTCCTAACAACACAAAGGTTCTTCTTTCTTCGGCACCTGTCAGTTCAAACTACCTTGAATCATTTACAGGCTTAATATTAACACGTTTTTGAGTAACACTAGTTTTTCGCTTTCTAAGGTGTGATATACGTCTTTGATGTGATTGAGAAGCAGAATAAGAAGTAAGCACGGCTATAGTTGTAGGAATTAAATGTTTTAAAACATTATCCGCTGAATTCAGTTCACAAGCTGCAAAACAAGTTGAGTAGATAATAGACCCAACAAAAAACCCTTTGAAAGTAGTAATTGATTTGTCTTTATCTGAAAGATTGGGATAAGGGTTTATAGTTAACGCTAAAGAAATAGCCCCTAAATTAATCCCTGTACTAAAAGTTGAAAAAACTGGACCAGAAAGAGACATAGATAAAGCTGAATTGACAACTGACATCCCTAATAAACTTAATAATGGTTTAGAAACCTTTGTGATTCGAGCTAGAATCTCTCCACCAAATACTCCTGCTAAGCCAGTGTAAGATCCTGTAATATATCCAGCAGTACCAATTAAAATATTAGACATTAAAACCCAACAGTTTGATATTTTTGTATATCTTTGAACATCTGCAATATCCTTGCGCAATCTGGATTGTTATATTCAATAGCATAAGTAAATGCACTTTTATTCCTTTTATCTCTTATAGAAAGATCGGCATCAAACTCAATTAGAGCTATAAGAGTTTCCGCATATCCATTTTGAGCACATCTTATAAGTGGTGTTATTCCATCTTTTGCTCTTGAGTTAGGACTTACATTTTTTTCCATCAACTTAATAGCTGTTTCTGTTTGTCCATATTCTACAGCCCAAAATAAGCAAGACCATCCTTTATAGTCTAAAAGAGAAGTATCAGCTCCATGGTCTATTAAATAACAAGCAACGTCAGTGTGTCCTTTTAAGCAAGACCACATAAGAGGAGTTAACCCCTTTTGATCTACTTGATCAATTTTAGCTCCAAACTCTAGCAAAATAGCCACAGTTGATAGATGACCATTTAACGCTGCCCAGATAAGAGGGGTTTTCCCTTGTTTTCCTGAATCAGAAACTTGCGCACCTCTTTCAATTAAGACCCTACATACATTTTCTTTCCCATATTCTGCAGCCCACATAAGTGCAGTCCAACCGTAGTTGTCTCTTGCATGAATATCGGCTCCTCTATGTAAAAATTCTAAAACAGCATCCACTCTACCCTTTAATGAAAATACCATTAAAGGGGTAACTCCATCACTATCAGCACCATTGACCGCTAAGTCTTCTTGGGAAAAACATTTGGTAAAAAGGTACAAAAGCATACAAAAAAAATTTTTCATGGACAAACCCTAAAAAAAATAAGGAAAACGTTTTAGCAATCACCAAATATAATTTCCATAAAAATTCCTATCCCCTAGAAAAGAAACTACAAAGTCTGGTAGATTGAAATTCTAATCAATGTTTTTAGGAGTCTTTTATGATGAGATATATTCTCTTAGTTCCATTATTCGTTCTACTTTCATGTGGATCTTCAAGAAAAAAAGAAGAGTTTACAAAGTACTATGAAGATGGCAGAGCTAAGCCAACAGTTGCAGTTATCCCTGTCGTTGACTCAACAGATTTCAGCCACCCTTGGTCTTTATCTGAAGAATTTACAGATTTAGTGATTACTAAAATCTCACAGAAAAAAACCTTGTTTATTTCTGAAGATGATATGGCTTCTTATGAAATCCCATATGCGCAAGATCTATTTGGTCAAGACCTAACATGGTTGAAAAACAGCTTTCACCCTCGTGATTTTGTTGTTTTAATAGAATTTTTAAGACATCACAATCAATTAATTCCTAAAAAGAACACTCCTGATCAAGAGCTTTCTTCTAACTTAGATCTTACAGTGAGAGTTAGAATTATTGATTTAAGAAAAGATCAACCTGAAGTAATCTTACAAGAAAAACTTAGTGATTCTTTCTTTATTTCAAGAAATACCCTTCCTACAAATTACGATATTGTAACTTGGGGTACAAGCGACTACAATACTACTCCATTAGCAGATGCTCATAGTCAACTAGCACAAGAACTAGTTGAAAGAATCAATGAATACATATTGCTTGCCAAGAGCAGATAATGGAAAGTATAGAACAATCCATTTGGGCTATGATCCTATCAGGGATCTTAGCCCTTTTTATTTGTGCTCTTGCTTATCAAAAAGGATTTTTCCACTTGCCAGAAGGACAGTGGAAAGAAAAATCGTTAAGATTACTAGATCCTTTAGTAGCATTTGTAATATTTTTTGTAGTAAACCTAATCTTAACACCAAACATCTATTCGCTATTAAAATACCTTTTCCCTGAAATGCCAATATTAGGTTACTTTTCTTGGATTACTTTTTTAACATACTCCATAACTATACTCGGTTTAGTTGCTTACCTATCAAAGATGGATAGCAAAACATTAAAGGGAATGATTAAAAGTGAGTTTTTAGAAAAGCAATCTATTTTTATGGATATTTTAATGGGCATTTTAGCATGTATCATCGTAACCCCTGTTACAATTTTTTTTGGTTTAAGTTTAGAGTTAATCCTTACAAAGGTATTTACAATTACTTTTTTACCAGATCAATCAGCAGTTGCTTTTTTGAAAAAAGCTTTAAATTATCCTGCATACTTCATACCTGCTGCTCTTACAGTAAGCATTTTAGCTCCTGTGATGGAAGAACTTCTATTTAGAGGTTTTTTACAAAGTTATTTAAGAAAGTTTTTAAGATGTAACTGGGCTATCATTCTAAGTTCAATTGTATTTGCTCTATTTCATTTTAATCTTCAGCAAAAAGAGGCAAACTTTCTTATTATTCCTATATTATTTATAATGGGACTAATGTTGGGATTTATTTATGAAAGACAAAGATCTTTATATGCATCTATATCTCTTCATGCAACTTACAATATTATGAACATAGTAAATATCATAATTTTAAAAGACTTAACTCCATTTTAGAGGGGCCATGCGTAAAATCCTTTTGATGCTTTTTTCATTTCAAACAATTTTTGCAAATACTACTTTTGTAGATCAAAATAATAGATTTGCCATAAATCTATATAATTCTTTTGATAATGAAAATCTCATCTATTCTCCGTTTTCAATTTATACAGCTCTATCTATGGTTTACCCAGGATCTAATGGAAAAACAAAAAAAATCATGGAAGAGGTATTAGATTTTAACCCAAAGACAAGTTCTAACAGCGCAAACTTTGGAAAAGTATTAAAAAAGCTACGAAAAAAAATGACAATTGCAAATGGTCTATTTGTAGATGAGGATACTTCATTACTAAGAAATTTTTCTTGGCAATTAAAAAACTACTTTAGCACTCAAGCTCAAAAAGTTCCATTTAAAGATGATCCTAAAGAATCTACAGACATCATTAACAAATGGATAGCAAGAAACACTGAAAACACTATTAAAGAGCTTCTTTCAGAAAAAGTCATAGATAAATACACAAGGCTAGTATTGGTAAATACTCTTCTTTTAAAGAAAAAGTTTTTGACACCGTTTAGTAAAGTAAATACCAATGATCAGTTCTTCTATCCTGAAAATCTTCCATCTATAAAAGTTCCTATGATGGAAAAGTTAGCTAGCTATTCTTATTCAGAAACAGAAGACTATCAAGCTTTGACTCTTCCTTTAGAAGATGAATTTTCATTAACAATTCTATTACCTAAAGCACCAAGTAGTCTATCTACGATAGAAAAAGAGCTATCTACTGACTTTATCCACTCTATCTTTGCATCATCAAAAAAAGAAACGGTTAAGGTTAAGCTACCAAAATTTAAAATAGAAAAATCCTTCAACTTAAATTCTGCTCTTTCGGCACTTGGATTAAGTAATCTATTTTCAGCTGGTGCAAATTTTTCAAAGATCAATGGAAAGGAAAACCTTGCAATTAGTCAAGTAGAACACAAAGCATTATTTGAACTTAATGAAAGCGGCATCTTAGCATCTGCAGCTACTGCCGCAGTAATTGGTTTTACTTCAGCTGGCCCTCAAGAGGCTACTTACAACTTCACAGCAAATCATCCTTTTTTATTTTTTATTGCTGACACTGATCACCGTTTATTATTTTTAGGAAAATTTGAAAGCCCAGAAAGATGAAAACTAAGCTAACAATCAAGTCTTTTGGTATTACTGATATCGGTCTTTCACGTAAAAAAAATGAAGACTACTTTAAAGAAATTAAAGAACATAATTTCTTTTTGCTTGCAGATGGCATGGGAGGTCACAAGGCTGGTGAGATTGCAGCTAAAAAGGCTGTTGAGATCATACAAGAGTATTTCTTACAATCAAAAAGCAACACACTAGATGCTCAGAAAAAAAACCTCTATGACTCTATAAAAAAAGCAAACTCTGATATCTATCAGTTAAGCTTAGAAAGACCAGGTTTTCGTGGTATGGGAACAACTCTTTGTGCTTTGTATATTCACGAAAACAAAGCATTAATAGGTCACGTTGGTGACAGCCGAATATACAGATACAGAAACGATTTGGTTTGCCAGTTAACAAACGATCACTCATTAATTTCAGAGCTTATTAAAACAAGACATGTAGAAGAAGACGAACCTTTACCATCTCCACATAGGAATGTCATTACAAAAGCCTTAGGACCCGCAAGTTTTGTAGAACCTGAGATAGAATCTTATTCATTAGAGCCCGGTGATACAATACTTATGTGTTCAGATGGTCTATCTGACTATGTATCCGAAAGGCGCATGCATAAAATCTTATCTAGAAATATTCCACTCGAAACAAAAGCTTACTACTTTGTTGAGCTTGCAAAGCAAAGAAAAAGCCAAGACAATATCACTCTTATTCTCCTAGAAATACATTAAAATTCATTGTGAACTATTTGCTTTTTTGTTAAGTTTTCCCCCTTAACTTAAAAAAAGGTTTAAATATGAGCTCTATCCATTCAAAAAGAGTACAATTCAACTCATTTAATGCTTTAAGTGAAGATACAGGATTTAAAAACCAAGCAATAGCAACTTATAAAAAAATCCATAATCTTTAACCTAAAGTTTCAACTTCTAAAAAAATTACAAAGAAACCCCCAAAATCAACCACTACTGAAAAAACAAAAAAACACTCTCCTTACAAAACACATAAAACTTCACATAAAAAAGCCAAGAACAAGACTAACTTTTATAGGTCAACTCATTGAAGTAATAGAACCCCCTCCCCCAAGCAAAATGTGAAATTTTGGAAACCTTCTCAAAGAAAATCTGATGCAGAACTTATAGGACACAGCCAACTAAAAATAATAAATCATTTTTAAAATTCTATAAAAAACTAGATTTTCTAAGGGGTTTGTAAGATAATACCTTTTAAATAAATTGAAATACCTATGAATAGTCAAATTATTTATTTAGATAATAATGCTACAACCCCTTTAGCAAAAGAAGTCATTGAAACTATGATGGATGTGGAAAACCAAGGACCTTTAAACCCTTCCTCATCTCATTCTTTAGGAAGAAAAGCTCGCGCTTATCTTGAAAACTCAAGACAGGTGGTTGCTGATTTTCTAAATGTTGATTGTAAAGAAATAATTTTTACTTCAAGTGGAACAGAAGCTTTAAACCTACTTATTCGTGGATTAATAGACCCTCAATCAAATGATACCATCCTTTCTTCAACAATTGAACATTCTGCTGTCTTAAATACTCTTAAAGATCTAGAGAAAAAGGGATGCCATCTAAATCTATTAGCGCCTGGAACCTTTGGAGCGATAAAACCCGAACAAGTTAAAGAAGCAATCAATTCTGATATAAAACTTGTTGTCCTATCATGGGTAAATGGAGAAACTGGTGCAAAAACAGATATTGAGAGAATAGCTGATATCTGTCTAGATAAGAATATCCCCTTAGTAGTAGATGGTGTTGCTATCATGGGTAAAGAGCTTTTTACTATTCCTAAAGGAGTTAAAGGAATGGCATTTTCTGCTCATAAGTTTCATGGGCCAAAAGGTATCGGATTTGCATATGTAAACAAAGAGCTAGCTATATCCCCTGAAATTACTGGTGGACATCAAGAGTATAACCTTCGAGCTGGAACTGAAAATGTTACAAATATTGTAGGCATGGCAAAAGCTATAGAACTTCTTAAAGCTCTACTTCCAAAAGCATCAGAACACATGACAACCCTTAGAGACTACTTTGAAAAATCCCTCGCTTCTAAATTATCTATAAAAGTTAATTGTGAAACGCAAAGGATTTGTAATGTTTCAAATCTATACCTTGAAGGGAAAGAAGCAGAAAGACTGTTATTTCATTTAGATAAACATAACATCATGGTTTCCCATGGTTCAGCGTGCGCCTCTTTTGCTCTTCAGCCTTCAAAAGTCCTTAAGGCAATGGGATATCCTAAAGAAAGAGTACTTTGCTCATTGAGATTTTCTTTTAATAGAAATAACACTCTAGATCAAGTCGATAAAGTAATCGATGCATTACTAAAATAAGTATTTGCATTGATACATTTTTCTTCCCTTCTCACAAACAACTTTCCCTTTAAGAATTATTTTTTCATCAATAGAGGTTCTTATAGCTTTTTTTACTTCTGGATGATTGTAATCATCAATAAGAACAATTGTATTTTTGGTTGCTAAGGGCTTAAAGTTGAATATATCTCGTTTTGCAATATGATATTGATGTCCTCCATCAATAAATATTAAATCAAAAACTATATCAGGGTTTCTTTTTGAAAAATTAGGTATCGATTTTAATGAATTGCCAGGAATTAACCTGTGTCTATTAGGATACTTAAAATCTATATATTCTTTACCAATAAGAGTGTAATCATGATCTACTATATCAAAAGAAATTACCTTAAAGTCCTCATTAGCTTTTAAAAAAGCTTCGGAAGAATGTCCTGCATTGAATCCAACTTCACCAATCAATCTTATATAAGAATTATCTTTTAAAAGAGTCTTAAAGAATTCAACCTGACCCGTATTTTTTTGGTGTGAATGCCCTTCTGTTATTTGATATCCCTTAGACTTTATATAATCCTCTAAAGAAAGTGAATCATCTTCAACTAAAAATACAGTCCCTATTGTAAATAGGGATAAAAAAATAATGTAAAACAATTTACGCCTCTTTAGAAATTATAGTTACAAAGAACCCATTTTTTCGACTTTGATTTGTAAACCTCACCTTTTGTGATTAGCCCATCTTCTACACTTTTTTCCCATGCATTTTTAACTGGGGTATGGTTTAAATCGTTAATAACAATTAAGGTATCTTTATGAGCTAAATTCTTAAAGTTTTTTAAGTCAGCTAAGACTTGCTCATATGAACTACCACCATCAATAAAAATTAAATCAAAGGTAAACCCTGGATTTTCTTTGTAATAATCAGGAACAGTAAGAGAAAGCTCTCCTTCAATCAACTGGTGTCTTTCAGGAAAGTGTAAGTTAATATAATCATTACCCACATATGTACATTTAGACTTCATTTCATCAAAAGACACTACTTGCACATCCTCTCTAGAAGATAAAAATAGTTCAGACGAATGACCAGCTAAAAAACCTGATTGAGCTATTGTTTTAACTTCTGGATGACTTTCTAAAAGCTCATAAAAAAATTGAGGTTGATTAGATCCTCCAGACAAAAAGTGTTTAACTGGAAGCTTGGTTGTATGATGTCGTAAATATTCCCCTAAGCTCATTTCTTCTACAGATTTGTCCTTCCAATCGCTTAGTGTAGCATAATCACAAAACAATGGTACGTGAATCAATAGTGTGAAAAGAATGAGCTTTAAAGTAATTTTATTAGACAACATATTTCTACCTCGGGTTATGAAAGTGGAAAATGATAGAAAAATATTTTTTATAGATCAATAATTTTTGAATTAGCTTGATACCGTTCTGACTAACAGTGTTTTAGCACCAATAATCCCTGGCTCTAAAACTTCAATCTCAAATTGATCAATTACGATAACCTCACCTTTAACTGGGTGATGCTTGAGTTTTTCATAAAGAAGTTCACTCAAAGTATCTGCTTCAGGATGGGATAGATTTGCATTAAACTTTTCATTAAACTCCGAGATTTTCATATCTCCAGGAAGAGTTTTTTCAACGACTGTTTCTAGTTGATCTTTTACTTCACCTGTTTCCTGACCAAAAAGATAGGTTATAATTTGGTCTATAGAAACCACTCCTTTCGCCTCACCAGAAGAACTTAGAACAACAGCCATAGTTTGATTATTTGTTCTAAACTGTTTGAGTACATCTAAAATATATACATCTTCTGTGATAAACCAAGGTGGAGAGGCTATATCTATTACTCTTTTACTTTTATCTTCCTGAAGTAAAGATCTTGATTTAATAACACCAACTACATTTCTTTCACTCCTATGGAAAACAAGAACAAAAGATGTGTAGTTTACTGTTAAAAGGTGAGATAACTCATGAAGGTTTGAAGAAGAGTTTATGCTTAACACTTCCTTTAGTGGAAGCATCACCTGATCTACCTTTACTGTTTTTACAGTAAAAATATTCTCAATAGGCTCATTTAAATCCTTTTTAGGATTCACAAACGCTTTTTTAAGCTCGTCTCTTGATAGGAATCTATCTTTTTCTTTCTTTGAAATTAATGTAGTTAACAATTCCATAGCTTTTATAAATGGAGCCAAAATCCAATACATCATATAGACTATAGGCACAGATCTCATTGCAACAGCTTCGCTATGACGTCTAGCAGCAAACAATGGAGCTAACTCTCCAAAAATCATTACAATAAACACTTGAGTTAGAGGAGCAAAATCAGGGCTAGCTCCAATAGCTTCATAAAACCTTCGGGAACATTCTGAACCAAGTTGCAAAACTGTATTTACACAGATTAAAGTCGTTCCAAATAACCTAGAAGGCCTCTCTAAAAGAAATGCCAGCCACTTAGCTCTCTTCTTGTTTTTTGTAATATAATACTGAAGTCTTACTTTGTTAAAAGAGACAGATGCCATTTCAAACATAGAAAAAAAAGCTTCTAAAAACACGCAAAGAAGAGTTAAAACTAAAAACAACACCCAAGGGCTCATTTCTTCCTCCCTTTGTGTTTTAATCTTCTTATATAAACTCTTCTAACTCGATTTGGCTCAGCTGCTAGAACATAAAATAGAAAATCATCTGTAACATATTTAGTTCCTGCCGGTGGGATTTCACCTAATTGTTCGATTAAATACCCTCCAATAGTAACCGCATTTGAAGGTCTATCAATTGTTAAGTCAAAAAGCTCTTCTAACTCATCAATCTCAAACTTACCGCTTGCGATAATAACATCACTTCCAGATTGAGTATACAAGCTCTTAGTATCTCTTTTGTCTTCTATTTCCCCTATCACCCATTCAAAAAGATCTTCGAGAGTTATTAACCCAGCTATAGAGCCATACTCATCTACAACTAGAGCAATTTCTTCATTTTTAGCTCTTAAAGTTTGAAATAATGTCCAACCGTTGATTGATTCAGGTACATAAAATGGCTTTTTTAGCCTTTTTACAATATCCTGAGATTTTTTCAATTGATCTTTACAGTAAAAGTACTGATCTATTGTTAAAATCCCTTTAGTATCTTGAAGATCTCCTACACAAACGGGAACTTTAGAGCACTCTTCTGTTACAAATAGCCTGATTAGTTCTGATAAAGGTTTTTCTAAATCATAAAATAAAATCTCATCTCTTGGACGCATGATCTCTTTTGCAATAGAAGATCTCAAGTCTAAATAGCCTTCAACTAAATCTGATTCATCTTGGTGGACAATCCCAGCTTTATGAGATGTTTTTAAAACTGTGTATAGTTCATCTATGGAAGTCTTTTCCTCTCTTTTTAAAAAGAAGAAAAGCATCCTGCTAACAGATATAGTAATCTTTGTGATAGCAATACGTACAGGCCCTAGAAATCTTGATATTTTAGATAATATGGGAACTACTTTATAACAAATCGATGCGTTGTTAACGATCGCAACTGATTTAGGTATAACCTCACCAAAAATCAAAGTAAGAAAAAGAGGAAGCCCAACATTTAACGCCCAACTATCATTTCCTCCTAATAAAGAAGAAACCGTATTTTGTACCAATATATTAGCTAGAATGTTTAGCATCATTAGTGTTACAAGTAAATCCATTGGCTTTTGTAACATATTCGCTATCATTTTCTTGCGAACATCTGTTGATGACTTATAACCTTGCACAGTAAATGAAGAAAGTGAAAAAAAAGCAGTCTCAGAACCAGATAAAAATGCTGAGAACAGCACCATTAAAACCAGAATTAAAGTTACTAGAACTAACATTATTATCTAGGGTTTATTGTTATCATAAGAAACAAAAGCTTTCTTTAGGTATCTTTTTTGAAATATATTTTCATATATCCAGAAGGAACCACCCCTAACTCTTTAATTAATAACTGTTCAACCCATTCCGGATCTTGGCAGCTATCTCTTCTTACCAACAAGTCTTCTTTTGTGCGTATAAGATTATCTTTCTTATTTTCAATAGAATCATATCGACACTTTAGAGCTACGAGTTCTCTATTTTTAATCTTGATCGACTGATCATAGACAATAAATGAGAAAAGAAAGAACAAAACAACCCACCATGATTGAACCACTGAATGAAAAAACTGTTGTTTGATCCCTTCTTTTTTACTCATTAACAAATCTCTCTATTTAATTATTCTATACCTAATTTTTATTATAAAATCAAACTACATCATAGGAACAGTGATGTTCTCTTGATGCATATATTTACCCTTTCTGTCTTTATATGAAACCTCACAAACATTTTCAGCTTCAAAAAACAGTACTTGAGCTAACCCTTCTCCAGCGTAAATAATTGCAGGAAGAGGAGTTGTATTAGAGATCTCTAAAGTAACATAACCTTCCCATTCTGGCTCAAAAGGAGTTACATTTACAATAATTCCACACCTTGCATAAGTAGACTTCCCTATGCACATAGTAAGAACATTTCTTGGTATTCTAAAATACTCAACGCTACAAGCTAGAGCAAAAGAGTTTGGTGGTATAATACAAGAGTCACCTTCAATATCAACAAACGAGTCTTCTCTAAAATTTTTAGGGTCAACAATTGAGTTGTGAACATTGGTAAAAACTTTAAATTTTTTATCAACTCTTAAATCGTACCCGTAAGAAGAAAGGCCGTATGAAATAATTTTATCTGAATCGCTTTTCTTTACTTGTTGGTCTACAAATGGCTCAATCATTTTTGCTTCTTCAGCCATTTTTCTAATCCATGAATCTTCCTTAAGTGGCATATTTCCTCTATAGTTTAGGTTAAAAAAAACACCTTCCTGCAATTAGGTATAGCGTTTGAAATGGTTTTCTTGCTAGAGTTTTTATTAAAGAGAGTTATTTTTTTTAGCTAGGATTTAGAAATGGACGAATCTTTCATTGAGTCTTCACTATGTGAAAAAGACATAAAATTTGAAACTCCCCTAAGACCCCAGTCTTTAAGTGAGTTTGTAGGTCAAGATTCAACAAGAAGTAGACTAGAAATTTTTACAAAAGCAGCACTGCAAAGAAATGAAGCATTAGGACATGTGCTTTTTTGTGGTCCACCAGGACTTGGAAAAACTTCATTAGCACATATTCTTGCCAAAACTATGGGATCACAAATCACTGTAACTTCAGGTCCTATCATTGAAAAACCGAAAGATTTAGCAGGTATCCTAACAAATTTAAATTTTGGTGATATTCTTTTCATTGATGAAATCCATAGATTAAACAAATCAGTCGAAGAGTATTTGTATCCAGCTATGGAAGATTTTTCATTAGATTTGATCATCGACTCTGGAGCAAACGCTAGAAGCGTGCAGATCTCCATATCTCCTTTTACTCTAGTCGGAGCTACAACAAAAGCAGGGCTTTTATCATCTCCTATGAGGTCTAGATTTGGTATCTCTCTTCGTTTAGATTACTATCCAGCTGAAGTTCTTCAAGAAATCATCGTACGTTCTGCAAGTATTTTGAAAATCACAATTAACCCAGATGCCGCTTTAGAAATTGCCAAAAGATCAAGAGGAACACCTAGAATTGCAAACAACTTACTTAGATGGGTTCGTGATTATGGTCAAACCAATGGTGTTAAAAATGTGGATAAACAATTAGCAGAAAAAGCTTTAGAAATGTTATGTATTGATGATAAAGGCCTTGATGAGATGGATAAAAAAATCCTCTGTACTATGATCGATTTTTATAGTGGAGGCCCTGTAGGATTAAACACGCTAGCTGCTGCTATCGGAGAAGAAGCAACAACTTTAGAAGAAGTTTACGAACCATTCTTATTAATACAAGGATTTATACAACGAACTCCCAGAGGCAGAATGGCAACAGAACTAGCATATAAACACTTAGAAAAAAACAAACCATAGTGGAGCAATTTATGAGAACGCTTTTATCCGTTTTTCTTTTAGGATTAGCGCCCCTTTTTGCAGCAAATGACTTTCTTTTGTCGAAAGCAAAAAGTGTGCATAACCCAACAAATGTACAAGTTCTTTTAGAAAAGAATGTACCAGAAGCCTTGTTAGAAGCTAAAGGACCTTATTACATTTACGATCCTTACAACGGTACAAAAATTTCTTCGGGTATGATCGGAAAAAGATTTATGGTCCATGCATTTGAAGATGGAATCAAATGGGGTGAATTCTTTCCAGATATACACCAGATTTATGTGGTACCTAGATCAGAAAAATCTTCCCTATTAGTAAATGGTGTTCAATATGATGGAGGTATAGCTATCTACAACATAAATGGTGTTATTTCTATTGTTAATGATGTAGATATAGAAGACTATATTAAAGCCGTTCTTTCACCAAGGTTTTATGAACCACTTGATCAAGAAGCAATGTCTGCAATAGCAATCGTTGCAAGAACCAATGTATACCATACAGTTTCAGAAAACAAAAACAAATACTGGCATATAGATGGTAAGAAAGCTAATTACTTTGGTTCAAGCATGGTTAAGCCATTTTCAGAAGTTGATAATGCAGTAGAAGAGACTTCTCATATCGTTCTTACAAATCATGACCTAAAACCATTTGCAGCCAAATGGACAGAACATTGCGCAGGTAAAACTGCCCCTTATCATAAAATCTATAGAAAAGATGGATTTGAACCTAAAAAAGGTGTTGAGTCTACTGTAGCTTTGTATGACAGAAAACAAAGTGAATGGTCTTTTGAAATCCCAAAATCTAGAGTTGCAAGACTTTTTGGGTTAAATGAAGTTAAAGAAATTAATATCTATAGAGATAAAGAATCATCAAAAACTTATGCTGTTGTCTTAAAAGGACTAGAAACAGAAAAGCAAATAGATTTTTTTAAATTTCAAGAAAAGGTTGGTAAAGAACTTCTTGAAAGTAACGACTTTATGGTTGCATCTAAAGGAGATAGCTTTGTTTTTGCAGGATTTGGGAAAGGTGACGGAGTAGGGCTATGCTTATATTCAGCTGATATCCTGTCTCAGAAGGGGCAAGACGCCCTAACTATTTTAGAAAAGTTTTACCCTGAGTCTCATCTTGTTAACTTTTCTTCTGAGCCTATCTTAGGAAATAAACAAATAGAGGTTCAGTAGTTACTTTTTATCCAGCTTTTTGGCATAATTAAACTTTGCCGGGGTTCTTATAAAGCAAAACAACCCGAACCAGGTCAGGACCGGAAGGTAGCAGCCTTAAGGATTTGTTTGCTGTTATAAGATAACTCCGGCTTTTTTTATTATGTTTATAAAAATTTTTATTACGATATAAATTTATCTTTTCATAAATCCTCTTTTATTTTATAATATCATGACTAACAAGCTTTAAGAGAAGAAAAACATGGTCAACTTCCCCTCAGTTACCTCTCAAAAAAGTTTTACTAACCTACAGCCTGTAGGGAATAAAGAAAATACTATAGACAACCCAAGTATTCAAAAAAAAACTACTACATTTGAAGCTGAGGGTTTAAAAAAATCTTTAGAAAAGCTCAATAACCACGCTCCACCAGAAAGTGAAACCCAAGAAACTGATGCAACCACTGAGACTCTTTCAAAAGAAGGGATTATCGCAAAAATCAATTCAAAAAACCCTACAATTTTAGCAGAAAGAGAAAGACTTCGTCAGCTAGGGGCTAATTACCTTTCTCTATTTTCATTAGGGCAGATATTATTCTCCGGTTTAGGATTAAACCCTGAAGCAAATAATGAAAAAGAATTAAATGATCTAAATAATCGTCTTGAAAAATTAGGCTTTGCTCCTTTAACTGGTTTGACTAACTTTAAGGACTTAGAAGAGCTTACTAACAAAAGTACTATTGAAGACCTTTTAAAACCACAAAGTGAATCATTAGGATCTTCTTCAAAAAAATCTATTGATCCCTCTTTAGAAATTTTTAAAATCATTCAAGAGCTTGTTCCATCTGAAACCTCTAAATCAGTCGAAATATCTGGAAAAGAACTTTATACAAAATTTTATGATCTTATAGAGCAAAGGATAGATATAAAAATAAGGCTCGATTATAACCTTGGAGCTAATGACGAATTAACAACTATTCACAAGGTGAAAAAAGCTTTTGCTAAGTTTAAAGCAGTACTCTTTTGTAGTTTAATGTGTTATTTGATCTATCCAGGTATAAAAAAACTGTTTGAAGATGTTACCCAAAATCTAACAGAAAACCTCACAGTCAACATCAAACAAAATTACAAATCTTTAGTCAAATTATTAGTAAGTGAACTAGACGAACTTACCACAATTCAGCTTCAGCAATCTGCAAACTTCAATAAAAGAGATGCCGATGATCCATCAGGTGATAGATCTATATACATAATTCAAAATGTATTGAAGTGCTTAAAAAACAAAGAGATTATAGAAGCTTTAAAAAAGGTCATTATAAATAACTACCTTCCTGATAGGTTTTCACTATTCGAATCATTGAAAATCAGATTAAACGATTTAAAAACCGATAAGCATCTTATAAACCGTATTATAGGTCATCTTTCAGGGATCATAGAGTTTACAATATTAAGCCCGATTGAAAAAATAGCAACCGCACAACTTAAAAGCTTTATAGATAAAAGCTTTGAAGGTTGGGTAGTAAATCTTATAGAAACTTCTATAAGATCTAGTCAAAGCAGTCCTTATAAAGTATTTATCTATGAATGTGCTAGTGATCTATTAGACATTCTAGATGACCTAGATCCCGCTGCTGAAAAACCTAAAACTCTATTTGCTGAAGATGAAAATCTTAGAAAACAATTAAATGCATCAACTCAAAAGCTTTTACGTATTCTCTTTAGACACAGCATTGAAGATCCTAATGACCCTCAACTAGACAAAGGAGAGGATGAGAGAATACGAAAACTCATAGATAATGTAAAAAACATCACAAAAGATAAGCCGGGTGTGCCAGAGATCTTAGAAATATTAAGAAAAATTGGCATAAAAGGACTTGAAGGCAAAAATGACCTTGATGATCTTTCTATAAATGAAATAAGGCAACTAGTTCAGAATATAAGAGAAGATGAAACTGAAAGAGAAAAACTTAATGAGGCAATATTAATCCTAGCTTTATTAGAGATTGTACCCCATGGATTAGAAAGTGCATTTAATCTATTTCAAGAGCCCGAAAAAATAGCTGAAATCGAATGTATTTTACTTAAGTCTATAAATGCTCCTTTTCAATCAGATCTATTTACAAACCCTAAGAAGCTACAAGAAGAGGAAAAGAAAGCTGTAGATAAGTTTAATAACAAATTTGCAAATGTAGTTCAAAAGGTCTTAAACGATACATCTAAAACTCTTGTTGTAGGTCAAGAAGATTCTGAAGTCTTAAAGAAACTCGAAAACATCTTTCTAATCAATCTAAAAGAAGACTTTTCTACTAACAAACCTACAGGACAAAGATCTCCTCATCAAAGATTAGTTAGAAATAGCAAGAAACTTGATAAGCTTTATAAAACTAATACTTTTATTACCCAAGATAAAATTGCATCAACCCTTCATCGACTACATATTCAAACGTTAAACAGCGCAGAAGATTTTTATAACACTGTATATAAAGGCACTCACCTTTCTGATACTTATGCTCCGCATATAGCAGTTCAACTAAAAGAAAAACTTGGGCCAGTTGCAACAATGTATCAGGAAGTTGGACAGCTTGCAAATCAAAGAGTTAATATTGATTTTTTAAGAAAAAACCAAAGAAGCTATGCTACAAAACTTCAATCACTAACTTCAGATTTAGCATTAGAAGCTGACGAGTTTAATCAAGAAGCTTTAAATGAAGTTCAAATAGCCTTAAATGAAATTCTTGAAACTCAGCAGGATTTAGATAAGTTCTATAATGAAACTCAGTATGAACTTGATCTTTCTGAAGATTTACTTCAAGCCGCAACAAGTATATTAGAAAATGACAAGGAATTAAAGCTCAGTCAAAATAATACCGAAAAATTTAGCCAGCAGATTGATGCAGAGCACAATGAAATATTAAATACTTTAAGAGGTTTAGAAACAAACCTTCCTTCTGTTAATTTACTAGAAGAAATCAACGCGATTCTTACAGGTCAGAATAATGATGACCTTTTTGTAAATATTAAAGATCATCGAAAAGATATTATTTTACAGGTTAAAGAAATCCAAAGAAGAGAAAAACTCAAAGAGCAGGCTATCACCTTACTATTAAGAGCTAATTTGAAACTTTCTCTTGAAAAACTTGCTAGTGGCAAAAATATAGTAGACAATCTTGAACCTTCTTCATATAAAAGAACAAATATATTTAAAAAGACAGTTGATGAAGCTTTAGAAGTTGCTGCTGTACATGGAAGTAGCGCTGCTACTGCAGCTATCGCTACAACAGCTGGGGCATCTTTTGCAGCAAAGCAACTAACTACATCTGCAATTAGCTATGGACTAAGCGCTGCAAGTGCTGTACATCCTGCAATAGCTTTTGGAGCAACTATTGCACCTTGGGCTGTTAGTGCTTTTGCTATGAAAAAAACAGGTGCATCATCATTTCAAACTGGTGCTACATATACACAAGACAAAGTGTTGCCTGGAGCTGTTAAAAGGTTTTTAGAAAGGGAAATTGCTCAAAGAAATGGTGAAAAAGTGTCCAATGAGCATGAACCTAAGATATCACCTGTTTTAAGGCAGGTTGCGGTAAAAATTCATGGCGTTGCTTCAACTGCTGCAAATATTTTAAGTTATATTCCATTTGCATCTTATTTAAGTAACAAAGGTGCCGATATCGCAGATCCAGGAGTTCAAGCAGTAAAAGATCAAGCTAGAAACCTTTACAACAAAAACACCCCTGACGATATTAAATTTGCATGGGAAGTGCTCTTAGATGGTTATGAAGATGAAACAAGAGCTAGAAGACATCTTGCAGAAAAAGCAGTAGGTAAAAACGGCTTAAATCTTTTAAAAACAACTCAAGACACCCAGAAAAAACTCTTCAAATTTGCTAAAAGCCCTGAACTGATCACATCACTAATCTATCATAGCTTAAATGTAGCTAGAAAAGGTCTAGGTTAAAATTAACCTTGCCTTTTAGGTCATTTTTCAGTTAAAACTGTCAGCATGAAAAAGGACTTTTGCTCTACAGTTTACATCTTTAAAAATGATAAAACGCTTTTACATATACATCCAAAATTCAATATGCTTATGCCTGCAGGTGGCCATACAGAAAAAAATGAAACACCTGAAGAAGCTGCTCTGAGAGAAGTTATGGAAGAAACAGGGTTGGAAATCAACTTTTATAAGCAAGAAAACATCTGGGTAAACTACTCCCATGCAAAAAGTCTTTATAGGCCATATCTTATTCTATTGGAAAATATTGAAAAACCTCAAGTCCATCAACATGTTGACTTTATCTATTTAGCGTTTCCTAAAGATAATAAAGAACCTCTATCTCCTTTTAAATATTATACCTTAGATGAAGTTGAAACTTTTTACAATAAAGGGATGGTATTTGAAGATACTTTGCTTGTTCTAAAGAAAGTTTTCTCTGAAAACCTTCATTTAGAACCCGCAAAGATTTAAACTTACCATTTTCTTTCTCGATGGCCGGTCTCTTTTTTTTCTGTAAGAGGCTTTTTCTTCTTACAGTTATTTTGTTCACAAGATGCCAAACCAACCAAACTGAAAATGCCTACTAATAACAATAAGACTCTTTTCATGACATTCTCCTAGAAATTTTCTAGCTTCTACTTTATAACTAAATAAAACTAATACACCCTCATCCACCAAAAAGGTGTAATTAGCTTATTTAACTTTTATTTAATTATTATAAATATTTTAAACAAGTTAATTATGAATAAAAAAGGAATTTTTATTTCAGCTACTAATCAACACATTGGTAAAACAACTGTTTGTTTAGGTTTAATATCAGGATTAAACAAAAGATTAAATAAAGTTGGTTTTATCAAACCTGTGGGTCAAGAGCACGTTACTTATCAAGATGTTCGTGTAGATAAAGATGTTGTTTTATTTAAAGATCACTTTAATCTTCCTTCAACAATTGAATCAATGAGCCCTGTAATTTTTGATAGAGGGTTTACAAGAGATTACTTAGATCAAAAAGTTAATCTTGATCAATTACAAAATAAAATCTCCTCCTGCTATCAAACTTTAGAGAAAGAAAATGATTTTGTAGTTGTTGAAGGAACTGGTCATGTTGCAGTAGGTTCTATTTGTGATTTAAATAATGCGCAAGTGGCAAAGCAACTTGGACTAGAAGCTATATTAATTGCTGAAGGTGGATTAGGTTCTAGTTTTGACAGACTGACTTTAAATAAGGATGAATTTGAAAAGCATGGAGTTAAAGTCAAAGGAATTATCTTAAATAAAGTGATCGAAGACAAAATTGATATGGTAGAAAATTACATGACGAAAGCTCTTAGCAAGTGGAATATCCCTTTTTTGGGAATCATTCCATTTAACTGCTTTTTATCAACTCCGTCTATGGCAGACTACCAATCACTTTTTAAAACAGAGGTATTTTCTGGAAAAGAGAACCTTTTGGATCATTACAAAAAGTACTCATTAGTTGCTTGTTCTGAAACCCGTTTTGAACAAACAATAGAACAAGACCAGCTGATTATCACCCCGGCAAACAGGGAAGATATTATTTTAGTGATCTTAAGTCACTACTGGGATCAAAAAATCGCAAGCCTGCCGTTTAAAACAGGACTAATCCTAACTGGAACAACCCCTCCATCTAAATCCATTATAGAACAGCTTAAAAAGGCTCATATTCCAGCTTTGTATGCTCCCTTATCATCTTATAAGGTTACACAAAAAATCTCTTCTCATATCGCTAAAATTCAAAAAGAAGACATGGAAAAGATTGAAGAAGCAAAACAGGCTGTTGAATCACATATTAATTTTGATTTGCTTTTAAACTAGACTCTTTCCATTCGGTATATTTCAAAAAGCAATCTTCTACATCTAGATCTTTGATGCAGCTACCCGTTTTACAAGTTCTTAGTTTAGGACACTGCTTGGTAAAAGAGATCTTATAAGGACAAGCTCCTTGATAAAACCCATGATTTCCTAAAGGAGTAAACACAGATCCTTTTGTAGGACCAAAAAAACTAAAAGAAGGAGTAGTTGTTAACTGACAAAGAGATAAAAAACTAGAGTCAGTCGCAAATAAAAGATCCATTTGTTCTAATACCTGTTGCCACTCAGGAAATGATAATTTTTCTAGTACTGTTGCTTTTTTTAACTTCTTTGAAAGCTGTACTACTTGAGCTTTTTCCTCTTCAGTACCCCAAGAAAAAAAGAAATGACAACCTTCAATGTTATCCACCTTTTGTAAAAATTCTTCAATAAACCTATTGCTAAGACGTTTATTTTCCCAATTTGAATTGACTGAAACAAATACTTTCTTATCTGTAATATTAAAAAGGTTTGTTTTGAGGTCTTCTATTTTAGTTTTCTCTTGATCAGATAGAGAAAATATCATTCTTTGTGATTGAAGATCTTTTTGTAAAAGACCCGAAAAAAGCTTTTTATAAAAATTTCTTATATTTAACGACTTTGGAACATCAATATGAATATCTGTAAACAGCAGGTTAATTTTTTCTCTAACTGTTTTTTTTCCATAGCCAACTTTTTTTCCTTTAGCAAAGAAAACAAGAAAAGAAGATTTCCAATTACCTTGAAGATCAAATATCTTTTCGTAGGTATGTTTTTGAATATCTCTTCTGAAACTTAAAAAGCTTTTATTAGAGTTTTTAAACGTTAGCCAACCTTTTACATCCGAAACTATCACTCTATCTATTAAAGGATTTTGAAAACATAACTTTTTATGTTTATCATCAATCACCCAATCGACAATAAATCCTTCTTTTTTCAATAAAGGTAGAATAGAAAAGGCTTGTAAGACATCACCTATTGAAGAAGTTTTAACAATTAAAATTCTTCTAGACACAGGTCCCCCATTTCAGCTACATCAATAAAATCTTTCGGGATTTTTGTCATAACATCAATTTCTTGACCTGTTTCAGGATGAATAAAGCTAACTTTATAGCTGTGGAGTAATACTCTATTAACAGGTAGCTTAAAGGTAAATACTTTTGAATACTGTCTATCCCCGAGTATAGGATGTCCCATCTCTTTTAAATGAACTCTGATTTGGTGCGTTCTACCAGTTACTGGTTGAACTAATAATAGTGACATATCTTTATTCTTAACTAAACACTTCCAGTGAGTAATAGCTTGTTTACCAGAAAAGCCTGAAGCATAAATGCTCTGACCGGTATAACTTTTTTTCTTATATAAAAAACTTTCTATAGTATCTTCTTCTTTTCTTACCCCTCTATCTACCAGAGCTAAATAAGATTTGCTTACCTTTCGATCCTTAAACAGTTGAGCTACTTTATCAGCCATTTTAGAAGATTTTGCCAAGACAAGAAGACCGGATGTTTGTTTATCCAATCTATGACAAAGATATAACCCCTTATCTTTAAAATTCTTTGGAGTAGATTCAAGACCTGATGGCTTATTAATAATTAGAATATATTCATCTTCATAAGCTACCGGTATAGAAGAATCTTTTTCTAATAGATCAAGCCAGCTTTGATCTAACCTTACCTCATCCCCCATCTTTAACTTTCTAGATGAAAAACGTTCGATTTTACCGTTAACCTGGCAAACATTTTGTTCTAAAGCTTTCTTGATTAATCTTTTTGAAGGAAGGTTCTGAATTTGATTTTCAAGAAAAAAAAGAAGGCTTTTTCCGGAAAAAGCCTTCTCTACTTTCCAAATGAAATATAACTTTTTAGACATCTTTCTTTTTTAAAAACTCAATTAAAAGCTTTACACCAATACCAGTTGCTTGCGTAGGATAAATCCCTCTTGGCTTATCATAAAAAGCAGGACCCGCTATATCAAAATGAACCCAAGGAGTTTTCCCTACAAACTCTTTTAAGAACAATGCTGCAGTAATAGCAGAAGCATTTCTACCTGCAGAATTAACAATATCAGCTATTTCAGAATCTAAAAGCTTTCTATAATCTGCATGTATCGGCATTCTCCAAATTTGCTCACCTGATTTTTCTGAAGCCTTTTCTAACTGAGTAGCTAACTTATCATCATCAGTAAATAGACCTGTAACTTCATCGCCAAGAGCAACAAGTATACCACCTGTTAAAGTTGCTAGGTCAATGATACATTTAGGATTTAAGTACTTATTAGAGTACTCAATTGCATCTGCTAAAGCCAGTCTTCCTTCTGCATCGGTGTTGTTAATCTCTACAGACTTTCCAGATAATGATTTATAAACATCACCAATCTTGTAACTGTTTCCATCAATAGAATTTTCTGCTGATGTAACAACTCCAACTACATTCTTTTTAATACCTAGATTAATTAATGCTTCCATGGTACCAAGGACACAACCTGCTCCACCCATATCAGCTTTCATATCTAACATTCCAGAAGTAGGCTTTAAACTCAGGCCACCGGTATCATAAGTTATTCCCTTGCCGATAAGAACAATAGGTTTTTCTCCTTTCTTCCCACCATGATACTCTACTGTAATTAGCCTAGGTTCAATTGAACTTCCCCGACTAACAGCTAATAAAAGCCCCATTTTTTCTTTTTCAAGCTTCTTTTTATCTAGAATAGTAGTTTTTACTTTTGCAGACTTCTTTTCTAAATCCTTAGCTACTTTTGCTAAATACGAAGGGGTTACTTGATCAGCATTTTCATTAACAAGATCTCTTGTTAAGTAAACACCTTTAAAAAGCTTTTCTTTTTCTTCAAAAAGGTCATTATGCTTTTTTCCAACAAAGGTCACTTTCTCAATTAAAGGTAAAGACTTTTTATAAAGATCAAATCGATAGTTCATCGATAAGATTCCATCAAAAATTCCTTCAACTTGTTCTTCTGTAAACCCGTCTAATAGAACAACGATCTCTTTAATCTTATTTGCTCTACATTTTTTCACTAAAGAAGCATAACCTTTTCTAAAAGTATTTTGATCCTTTAGTTTGTCACCAAGACCAACTAAAGCAAGACGACAAATCCCATTATCTGGATAGAGAAAATGAATTGCACCTTGATCTCCTTTGAAATCACCCAACTTTAAAATTGGATCATATTGCTCTTTTAGTTCTTTAACAGAGAAGCACTCTTCCGCTTGTTTTTTTCCTTTATAAAAAGGTACAGCAACAAGCGGATACTTATCTTTTTTGTTTAGTTTTTCAACAAAAACAGCTTTCATTAAAAAGGAATCTCCTCATCATTTGGAAATGAATTATTTTCCATTGAAAACCCACCCATGTTATTCCCCTGTCCTGAAGAAAAACCTGGAGTTGTGTTTGCTTGATCAAATGCGCTTTCCAAAGATGAAACAGTTGATTCAGCTTGTACTGGTTGAGCTGTGTGTTGCTCTTGTCTTTGCTCACTTCTTCCAAAAGGTGAGAACATAAGTTGAGAAGCTGTCATAGACATAGATACTTGAGGGTTACCACTCTTATCATTGTAGATATGTGGTTCTTCCATTTCTCCTGTCGCCATAATTGGAGAACCTTTTTTCAAATGAGCGATCATTTTATCAAACTGATCTCCCCATACTGTTACTCTCCACCAAATAGTCTTATCTTCACCAGCTTTTCTTTTGCCTTTACAAGCAACTCTTAAAGTGGTTACTTTTGCTCCAGATGAGGTAAAACGCACCTCTGGATCAGCCCCTAAATGGCCAGCGATATGAAGGAAATTCATGATATACTCCTGATTGTGGATAGTTCTATAAAACTTTGATTCTAGGTGATCTTTAGCTTCGATGCAAGGGAAATTTCAATAAGAAATGAGTTAAAATTTTAACTTTTTACTAAATAAAAAGTATAAACCAAGCAAAACCAAAGGAATACTTAAAAACTGACCCATGGAAAGGATATTTGAAGAAGTAATAAGCTCACTTTGTTTTTCTTTAAAAAACTCAATAAAGAACCTAAAAGAAAACACAATCACTAAAAACAGGCCTATCGATCTTCCTCTAAACTCTAAAAACTTAGTTTTTATGCTTAAAACAAAAAAGAGCCCGAACATACAAAGATAAAAAATAGCTTCATACAAAGTAACTGGATGCCTTGGGACTGGATAAGATCCATCTGCTGGGTTTCCAAAAACAACAGCCCAGGGTTTATCTGAAATTGTCCCTGATATTTCTTGGTTAAAGAAATTACCAACCCGGATAACCCCCCCCGCTAACAACGCAGGTATGCATACAAAATCTAATAATCTTATCCAATCCAATCTAGGTTTATAATCTCTATATTTATAAGAAAAAAGTATGATTGCAATTACAATCGCAATCGCTCCTCCATGACTTGCAAGCCCTCCTTCCCAAACATATAAAATACGAAGAGGGTTATTCATATAAAATGAAGACTTTTCATAGAAAAACACATGAAACAACCTAGCGCCAACAATTGTAGCTATTACTAGATAGGCTGTAATCTTGTCACAAATAAATAGTGTCTTTTTCTTTACTGATCGAACAAAAGGGGAAAAAGTTTCTTCTATTTCACTTCTAGCAAGTTTTTTATTTTCAAATGAACTTTCCTTTAGAATGTATTTGTTTAATACAGGAACTAATTCTTCTAAAGATTTTAGTGTAAATCCATTTAGGATCTTGTTTTCTTTATACCGATCTAATACATGAATAAGCTTTGGATCTATATCTTCGTTAATAAGCTCTTGATAAGGATCAAAATATCGCTTTAAAAGAAGATAGAAAACACCATAACCAAAGATAAAGCCAAGAGTAAAAAAAACTCCATACCACACAATGGGTCGATTAAGTATAGGTAGTATAAATACTACATTATCAGGATTCCAATAAAACCAGGCTAAAACAGACATAACAATATCTTAATGTGTTTTAGCCTGATTGTCAAAATACACTTATACTTGAGATATATTAGATGTGTGATCTATTATCTTTGTGAATTTAAACAGGAAAACTTATGAATTATATTGAAATGACCTCTGTGGGTCCAGTTAAACCTATAACTACACATAGACCTAGATCACCAAGACCTAGATCTCTATCAACTATTGAAAAAGTAAGAAGATCAGCTTCTAATTTCTTAAGAGTTTTAACAAGCTGTGTTAACCAACATGCAGACTTTAATGAAAGATATTATAGAAGTGGTCAATATCACCCTTTTCTTGGAGTAAGAATTGTTCATTAATTTTGCTTTTCTTGATTAATTTTTTTGCATGCAAAGGCAAAGCGAAAATACAAAAGAGCTCCATTCATTAAAGCAGCTCCAATTGTTAAGTCTACAAATCCACGAATATCTTGAGCTATGGGAAGGTATCGAATTGTCACTCCTAAAGCAATCATTGAGAAAAGTAGAATAAGATAGTTTTTAGAGTATACTTGGGATACTTTAATGGGCTCTTCTAGTGAAAGAATTCTTGAAACCACTTTTTTTACTGTTTTAAGTAAAACAAACCTTCCCTTGATATACCCAAGAAAAAGCGCTAAAGAAATTAGCAACAACACGGACTGCTCTGGTGTTTTAGTAAAATGGGATAAAAAAGAGATTATCGGACTAGAAGATGCACTTAAGGAGTAAACAGAAAGATTAATCCCCTTTGATAACAGGAAAAACCCAATCACAAACCAAGTAACCCCCGACAAGACAATCCAACTAATAACTCTTTTCATATTTCTCCATAAAAATAATTTGATTCATTCAGCTAAAATCCCTACAATCTGCTTTTGGACTTCTAACTTAAGTATAGATGGCCGCATGTTTTTTTTGGATATAATAAAATAGATGGAGATACAATATGAATGTTACCATTAATTTCATTCGTGTAATATTTTTTATACTAAGCATATTTTTTATCACTGCATATATGATTGGCCGCCCTGGAGGTAATCTTGCATCAGATATTCTTTTAGGTTCTGTTATTGGAGCTTGTTTTGGTGGCTTGCTCATTTTATTTAGCTACTATTTTAAAAAATTCAACTTAAGATCCTTAAATATCCTATCATTAGGAATTTTATTTGGTTATTTTTTAGGACTAGGTCTAGATCTAATTTTCGACACTGTGATTGAAATAAGCAGGTCAACAGCTGCAGAGGATGCTCTTCAAAATATCGACAACAGAACCATTGAAATTATCAAACTCGGGCTTTTTCTCTTTGGAATTTTCCTAGGAACGTTATTTACTTTAAGAGCATCTGATGAACTCTATATTTCTATTCCTTTTGTAAAATTCACTCCCTTAGCTCAAAAAAGAAAAGACTTACTTCTAGATATCTCAGTATTACAAGATGCTAGAATCATCGACCTTGCTGCTTCAGGTCTTTTAGACAGCCAGCTAATTATTCCAAGATTTATCATAAAAGATCTTTATTCTAGTTCTGAGTCTTCAGATGAGTCTAAAAGGGCTCGATCAAAAAAATGTCTAGAACTTGTAAAAAAATTAGAAGAAACTGCAGACCTTAATATTCGCTATAGTGAAACAGACTTTCCAGAAGCGCATGACTTAACAAGTAAAATGATTAGGCTTGCCCGGCTTTTAGATGCAAATATCCTAAGTGCAGATATCACAAGAGTTCAAATGGCCACGATCGAAGGTGTAAAAGTTATAAATGTTCATACCCTTTCAAATGCTTTAAAACCCCTAATGCAAACAGGTGAGACAATTCACATTAAAGTTCAAAGACATGGTAAAGAACCAAGACAAGGGGTTGGTTATTTAGAAGATGGTACCATGGTCGTAATTAACGGAGGGGGTAATTACATAGGACAAACAATTGAAGTGCAAGTTCTTTCCGTTAAACACACCTCTTCTGGTAGAATGATCTTCTGTAATGCCATGGATGAAGAAGAATATTACGAAGAAGAAATTGATGATGATGAATAGTTCAATCAAAGGCCTAGGAATAGACATCGTTGAAATCGATCGCATTCAAGAAGCGATCGATTCTCAAGGACAAAAGTTTTTGGATCGTATTTTTACACCCAAAGAACAAGAGTACTGTAACTTATTAAAAAAAGAGCCAGCAATACGATATGCTGCTAGGTTCTCAGCTAAAGAAGCCCTAGCAAAAGCGCTTGGGTGTGGATTTGGAAAAGACTTAAGTTTTTTAGATATAGAGATCCGTAACAATAATCTTGGTAAGCCAGAGATCATATTATCAGATTCAGCAAACAAAAGATTTTCAACTCCTCGCTTACATCTATCGATCAGCCACAGCAAATCTATGGCTACCGCGGTTGTTATCTGGGAAATCAACTAGTAGGTCGTTGCACAATCTCTATACTCCATCATATATTAGCTTAGAGTCAGCATTGTCATATTATAATTGGATCCCAGAAGCAGTATATGCAACTACAAGCGCAACAAGCAAAAGAGCAAAAAACTTCAGCACTCCTCTTGGTGATTTCAGATACTACTGTGTTCCTTCTAAACATCTTTTAATGAATGTAGGAAGAGTAGATGAAAACACATCAGTTTATTTATTAGCAGATCCATGGAAAGCTTTAGCTCACTATATTTATGTTCATAAAAAAAACTGGGAAAGTATCAATGACGTCGAAGAAGACATGAGAATAGAGCGGGAGACTATGTTAAATAGCAATCTTTCATCATTAAACCTTATTAAAGCAAACTACCCTAATGAAAAAGTAAAAGAAGTTCTAATCCTTATATCTAGGGACCTAAGAAATGAAAAAACTCTAAAAAGAAAACGGAATTAACAAACTTAAGATAATTGTATCAACTTTCTCTGGGCAACGCACAGCTTTTATTCTTCTACGATACTCCACTCTAAATGTACCCCAAACTCCTAAGCCATAACCATAGCGCACTGCAAAATCAAGAGCATGATAACGAACATTTGCATAACCATGGAAATTATCTATGTCAACATATGTATCTTCACCATATCCACGCACAGCATCAATAAACCAAGCCCATTTGTGAACATCTAAACAGTTTGTCTCAAAGGCTGCAATTCCACGAATCCAGGGAGAGCCTTCATTAGCAATACCTACTGATCCATAAGCCCAAAAACGGAATCTCCAATCTCCTCTACAATCAATCTCCTTACCGATAGAGGCATTAGCAACAAAATCAAAGTTAGCTCCATATGGGCAACTAACATCTCTTACTGCTTCAGGAAAAATATAACGAACATTAGCTCCAACAGCTAAACTAAAAGGATCCCCAATAACATCATCATACATTAGGTATCTTGCTTGGAACGCAAGACTTCTTGGTCCAAAGGATTGTCTTGGTGTTTTTGCCAACTCCCCTTCTATTTCAATACTCCATTGAGGAGACATAGAAAATTCTAAATCAGCAAACAACATATGATCGTAAGAAGTTGAGCTAAGTGGCTCTAATGAACCATCTACAGAACGAAACCAGTCAAAAGCATATCCTGTATGTAAATCAAACTCATAGACGTCTCCAAACCATGGTTGCTTTTCTAAAGCAACCATGGAAAACAAAGGAAAGATTAATAAAATTAACTTTCTCATAATCCTTGTTCGGTTAACCACCTTTCACAGTCTATTGCTGCCATACACCCAGATCCTGCTGCTGTTACAGCTTGTCTATAAACATGATCTTGAACATCACCTGCAGCAAATACCCCTTCAATATTGGTATAAGTTGATCCAGGTTTAACTTGTATATACCCTGTCTCATCTAAGTCTAATTGTCCATTTAAAAATGCTGTGTTTGGTTGATGACCAATAGCAAAAAACACTCCAGCTGCTTCCACTTCTTTAGACTGGTTAGTTTTCAAATCTTTTAGCACAACACTTTTAACAACAGTATCCCCTTTTACTTCTTCAATAACATTGCTCCAAAGAATCTCTATCTTTGGATGATCAATTGCTCTTTGAGCCATAATTTTAGAAGCTCTAAGTTCATCTCTTCTATGTACTAAAAAAACCTTACTTCCATATTTAGTTAAAAACACAGCTTCTTCAACAGCACTATCTCCACCACCAATTACATAAAGATGTTTATCTCTAAATATAGGCGCAGCTCCATCACATACCGCACAAGCTGTAACGCCTTTCTGCCAAAACTCACCATCTCCAGCACCTTTTATATCAAGCCTTTTAGCGGTAGCTCCTGTTGCGATAATAACGCTATCTGCAAGCACTTGGTTTTTTGTTCCTATTACCTCGAAAGGTCTTTTTGAAAGATCTACAGATTTTACATCTTCTGTTAAAATCGTTGTTCCAAATCTTAACGCTTGGTTGCGAAAAGCATCCATCATTTGTGGCCCCATAATCCCCTCTGGAAACCCTGGATAATTTTCAACATCTGTTGTTGTCATAAGTTGCCCACCTGCTACTCCTGACATAAACCCTTCATAAAGCAAAGGATTTAAGTTTGCTCTGGACGTATATATCGCTGCTGTATGTCCTGCAGGACCCGATCCAATAATTACTACTTTTCTTTTTTCCATTAACTCACCAATTTGACTAGATCTTAAAAATAGTTTGATCATACCAGATTTAGAAAAAAATAGGAAAAGCTTCTAGTTATTTATCCTTTAGCTCTCTAAGTCACTCTGTCAAAATGTTGCTAAAACCTTTAGAAATAAAAAAACCCCGGTTATTTTTTTTCAAAATAACCGGGGTTAAAATAGAAAATTAGATAAATCTCTACTTATTTTTTTCTTCGATGTACTTTACAACATCACCGACAGTCTTAAGCTTTTCAGCATCTTCTTCAGAGATTTCAAAACCGAAACGCTCTTCAAAAGTCATGATCAGCTCAGTAAGATCGAGAGAATCAGCGTTTAAATCTTCCACAAAAGATTTTTCAACTGTAACGTCTGCTTTATCTACGCCAAGTTGTTCAACGATGATATCGATAACTTGTTGTTCTGTTGACATATTTTTACCCTTATATTTACTGTGTTTTTTCCTTAATGAATTTTATTCTAAATTATAAAGCTTTTTTTACCAAGTTTTTACATTACCATTCCACCATCAACGGTGAGAGTTTGCCCTGTGATATAGTCTGATTGATCTGATGATAAAAATAAACAAGCATTGGCGATATCATCTGTTGATCCCATTTTCTTCATCGGCACTGACTTTAAAATTGAATTTTTAACATCATCAGAAAGTTTATCTGTCATTTCTGTTGCAGTATATCCAGGAGCAACACAATTAACATTTATGTTTCTTGACGCAACTTCTTTTGCTAAAGACTTTGTAAAACCTATAACCCCTGCTTTTGAGGCTGCATAATTACACTGTCCTGCATTTCCAGTAAGACCGACTACTGAAGTAATGTTTACTATCTTTCCCTTTTTTTGCTTCATAAAAGCCCTAACAAGCGCCTTACAAGTATTGTAAACAGATTTTAAATTCACTGCTAAAACTCCATCAAAATCTTCTTCACTCATTTTCATTAAAAGAGTATCTCTTACTATACCAGCATTATTTATCAATATATCCACTGTTCCAAAATCGGTAAGAACTTGATCAAGTGTTGATTTAACCTCTTCTGTATTTGAAACATCAACTAGGTAGACATTGAACTTTTGATTTTCATCACTCTTTAAAGATTCACATTCTTCTAAAACTTTTTGAGCTCTTTCTTTGTTTGTACCTATAAGAGCAATAGAAGCTCCATTTTTTGCAAATGTTTTAGCGATTCCCCTTCCAATACCTGCGGTAGCTCCAGTGATAATCGCGGTTTTTCCTTTTAACATAAATCATCTCCTTGATCTTTTAAAAAGGTCTTCAAAGTCTCAACATCTTCAACTTTATCTATTGAAATCGTTGGTGCTTGCGTTTTTATCTTTTTATTCATTCCTGATAAAGTCTTACCACAACCTATTTCTAGATATACATCGACACCTTTTTTCTCTATTTCTCTAATTCCCATTTCCCATAATACTGAACGGGTTACTTGATCTTTTAAATAAGATTTAATGCTATCGGCACTAGAAACAAAATCACCTGGTACATTCATCACAAAAGACACTGAAGAATCTTTAATTTCAGTCTGATCTACATAAAAAGCTAATCTATCTTGAGCATCCTGCATAAGGCCACTATGAAATGCTCCATGAACAACTAGTGGTATAACTCTTTTTGCCCCTTTTTCTTTTAACTGTAATGTAGCTTGCTCTACACCTTTTTCTGTTCCAGATATTACAATTTGATTTGGGCAGTTACAGTTTGCTAGCCATACTCCATCAGTTGCATCTGTTACTTCTTTAACAGTTTGATAGGAAAGCCCTAAAACAGCTGACATCTTTCCTACAATCTTTTCACAAGCATCGTTCATAAACTCAGCTCGTTTTTGTACAAGTAATAACCCTTCAGAAAAGGTTACTCTACCAGATGCATACAATGCTGTGTATTCACCTAAGCTAAGCCCGCTTGTTACCGTTGGTTGTAAACCTGGAAAAAGCGATCTTAAAACCTCTAAGATCGCAACACTATTTACATAGATCGCTACTTGAGAATTTTTTGTCTTTGTTAGCTCTTCTTCAGGACCTTCAAAAATAATTGAAGAAAGCTTATACCCTAGAAGCCTATCTGCTTCATCATATATCTTTTTTGCTTGATCAAAGCTTGAGTAGAAGTCTTTTCCCATAGAGACATACTGAGCACCTTGACCTGGAAAAATAAAAGCTATTTTCATAAAAACCTTTTAGTTATCAACCGCTTTTAATACAGCCGATCCCCATGTTAAACCAGAACCAAAAGCTGTAAGTAGAATTCTTTCACCCTTTTTAATGGTTTCTTGATCTAAAAGCTCGTCTAGTGCAATTCCAACAGAGGATGCTGAAGTATTTCCATACTTATGAACTGTCTTAAAAACTTGATTCGATGATAGATGTGAAAAACGTTTAGCCATTGCATCAATAATTCTAGCATTAGCTTGATGGGCTATTAACCATTGTATATCCTGCTCTTTTAAACCAGACTGATCCAAGCAGTTTTTAGAAGCACTTTCCATGCGTCTTACTGCATGCTTGAAAACTTCTTTTCCAGTCATTTTAATACTATGCTGCTTAGTTTTTACAGTCTCAATTGAAGCTGGGTTTTTTGAACCACCTGCTGGCATGATGATTAAGTCAGATTGCTCTCCATCTGCACCTAAAGAGATGTTTTCTATTTCTAGACCCTTACCCTCTCCACTTACTATACAAGCGCATGCTCCATCACCAAACAATACACAGGTTGTTCTATCTTCATAGTCAACAATAGATGATAATTTTTCTGTAGCTACAATCATAACATTTTTAGCCATCTTATTTTCTACCATTGCCTTAGCCAAAGCTAAAGTATAAAGATAACCTGAACAAGCAGCTTGTACATCCATTGCAGAAGCACAACTTGCGCCAATTGCAGCTTGGATAAGACAGGCTGTACTTGGAAACACATAGTCAGGGGTTAGAGTAGCAACAAGAATCATATCGATCTCAGCACCCTGCATATTTGCTTTTTCTAAAGCATTTTTTGCAGCTAAAACTCCCATATCAGAACTAGCTTCCTGATTAGAAGCTATTCTTCTTTCTTTCATTCCTGTTCTTGTAAATATCCACTCATCAGAAGTATCAACAATTTCTTCTAAATCAGCGTTCGATAACACCTTCTCAGGTAAATAACGCCCTGTAGCAATGACTCTTGCCTTCAAAATACAGGCTCCTATATTCTTTGTAATAATTTAGGAATGATTTTACACAATCATAGAGTAAAATGAAAGCTAAAAGACTTTATTATTTCATTAATACTCTTAAAGCCAATTGCTTAAATAAATAAAAATGATTTTTTTGCAAAATAAAACAGAATAAATAAAAATACAAACCAATAAGTTAAAAGTTTAATTATGTCACAAAATCTTTATCCAGAACCCATTGAAAAAGTAATAAATTTTTTTAAGAAATTATCAGGAGTTGGTAGAAAAACCGCCGAAAGATATGCTTTTGAATTACTAGAGTGGCAAAAAGAAGAAACTACCCAGTTTGCAGAAAATCTTTCAAACTTAACTCAGAAGATTAAAAGATGTTCTAACTGTAACTGCATAATAGACAACACTTGCAATTTTTGTTTAGATCAAACGAGAGACAGCAATGTTCTTTGTATTTTATCTTCGGTAAAAGATGTCTACCTTTTTGAAGAAACAAAAACTTACAAAGGTCATTATCATATATTAGATCATCTCATTAACCCAATTGAAGGAAAGGGACCAGACGATATTGGTTTAGACAAACTTTTAAAACGTTTTGAAAACAAGTCAATAAAAGAAGTCATTGTAGCTTTAGATGCAACTTTAGAAGCAGATGCAACAGCTTTATACATAAAAAAAGCTCTAGAAGTTAACGATGTAAAAATATCAAGACTGGCTTTTGGAATTCCTATGGGTTCTTCTCTTGAACAAATAGACGAAGGAACTTTAACGAAAGCTCTAATGGGGCGCGGATCTTTTTAATCGGTTGCAAATATTAAGTTACATTCCCTATAATTTATCATTTATGCACTTAATAGGCGTGTCTTCGTAATATGAAAAAACTATTCCTTTTATACCTAGTTACTTCTGTATTTGTTCTCTATGGCCAAGACTACTATGAAGATCGGCCAATAGCTAGAATTGACATCAAGTTAGAAACCCAAGACCCGGACTATGAGATCGATGAAAAAAGTATTTTATCAAAGATGAAAACAAAAGTTGGGGATCCATTTTCTCAAACAATGTTTGATGATGATTTAAAAATGCTTTCTAAAGACTATTACCGTATTCTTCATGATGAAAAAGTTGTTGATGAAAGAGTTTATATTTCATTAAGGCTATGGCCAAATCCAGTAATTAGAAACATTGACTGGGTAGGAAATGAAAAAGTTAAGACCGCTAAACTACAAGGTGAACTAAATGTATCTTCTGGGCAAACCTTCAATAGAAAAGACTTTAACGAACATTTTAACAAAGTAAAAGAGTACTACATAAAAAAAGGTTTTTTTGAGTCACAATTAATCTATGTAGCTACTCCTGTTAAAGGGAAAAATCAAGTAGATATTCAAATTGATGTCATAGAAGGAAAGTCTGGAAACATCCAAAAAATAGTATTTAAAGGTTTTTCAGAAAGTGAAAGAAATACCATCATTCACATGATGGCAACCAAAAAATACAACATCTTAAGTAGTTGGTTAACAGGAAACGGCTATTACGAAGAAGAAAAGATTCAATACGATAAAATGACAATCTTGAATTTTCTACATAATGAAGGTTATGCAGATGCAAGAGTAGACATTGAAGCTGTAGATGATCCAATAACAGGGCAAATCCTTCTTGTAATTACAGCGGATAGAGGTCAGGTTTATGAATTTGGAGAAGTGACATTTAAAGGAAACTCTCTAATTGACAATGAAGAAATTGAAACAGCTTTAACGGTAAAAGAAGGCGATCCGTTTTCTCCTGAAAATCTTCATAATGTTATTCAAAACATCAAAGATCTGTATGGTAAATATGGATATATAGACGCACATATTGACTATGACACTGAACTTTTGCTTGATGAACCAAAGTACAATGTTTCTCTTAGAATTGAAGAAGGTGAAAAATTCAAAATAGGAATGATTCACATTATTGGAAATGAAACAACCAAGCCTAATGTTATTTTAAGGGAAGCTGTTTTAGTCCCTGGAGAAACCTTCGATACAAGAAAATTAAAAGCAACGCAAATGCGTCTTGAAAACCTTGGTTATTTTAAGTCTGTAAACGTCTATGCAGTAAGAACAACAGATGATGATATTTTTGGTCCTGGATATAGAGATGTCTATATTGAAGTAGAAGAAGGTTCAACGGGAAGTATTAACCTATCTATAGGAGCAAACTCTACTGATAATGTATTTGGTACTCTAGAGTTATCTGAAAAAAACTTTAATATCGGTGGATTTGGCAAGATTGGAAGAAGAGGTCTTGGAGCACTTAGAGGTGGTGGGCAGTATTTTAGTGCAAAAGCTCAGTTAGGTGCTAAGCAACAAAACTACGTTTTATCTTGGATGGACCCCTATTTTAGAGACAGTTACTGGAGACTAGGAACAAACTTAAGTTACCAAACAGAGCGTATTCACTCAGATGATTATAAAATTATAACATATGGAGCTGAATTCTTTGCTTCTTACCCTGTATCTCAGTTCTTTACTTTTGGTAATAGATATCGCTTAAAGCACACAGGTGTTGATATTCAAGGAAAGGTAGATGATGTTCAAGACCCTAATCAGGGAAATTTAGATATAACGACTACTTTAGAAAATGAAAGAAGAAATGAAGGTTTAATCTCTGCTTGGGGAATGTGGTTAGGCTATGATTCTACTGATAGAATGTACAAACCTCACAAAGGTCTAAGGTCACAATTTCAAGCTGATGTTGCTGGACTTGGCGGAGACTTTTTCTTCTTTAAAGCTAACTTTACTAATAGTTTATACATCCCGGTAACACGTAAAAGTACATTTAAAATGCGTGGTGACATTGGTGCAATTATTCCTTTTGATCCAGTAGATAATTTAGATAATGAAGATATTATAGAAAATGGCGTAGAAAATATGGACCAAGCTGCAATTAATGCTGCGGATCCATATGGAGGCGTACCTTTAAGTGAGCGTTTCTACCTTGGAGGTGTTGATACTGTAAGAGGTTATAAACCTATGATCCTAGGGCCAAAATTCCCTAATAGAGATGTTCCAGCTGGGGGTCTTTCTTACTGTCTATTATCAGCAGAATACCTTTACCGTTTACTACCGATAGTTGACTTATTTGCATTTTTTGATGCTGGTACAGTAAGTGGTGAAAAACTGGAGTATGAAAGGTTTAAAATGAGTTATGGCTGGGGATTTCGTTTAGAGATTATGGGTCAGGCTCCTGTTACTATTGGTTGGGGATATCCTATTAATCCTGATCTAGATACAGATACACAAAATTTCTTTTTCTCATTTGGTACAACTTTTTAACAAATAAATTGGAGATAACATGAAAAAAACAGCTTTTTTTTTACTAGCTTGTTCACTATGTTTCAGCTTACATTGTAGAGATGCAATTAACATAGCTGTTGTAAACTTTACAACATGTGTTCAAGAGTCTAAATTTGGAAAAAAAGAACAAGAGAACTTTGACAATCTAAGAAAACAAATGGTTTCTATGATTGAAGAGTCTCAAAAAGAACTTCAAGAACTTTCTCAGAAATTAGAAGATACTGACTACTTAGATAGCCTATCTCCCAAAGCTGAAGAAGAGCTAAAAATGAAGTTTCAAACAAAAAATCAAGATATAGCTCGTATCCAAAACCAATACTACCAAGTGCTACAACAAGCAAACATGCAAGTTATGCAAAAGCTTAACGAAAATGTTTCTAAAGCATCAGAAGCTGTAGCCCTTAAGAAAAACCTTGGTGTTGTTATGAATAAAGAAGCTTGTTTTTACTGTAAGCCAAGCTTAGAAGTGACAAAGCTAGTTATTGATGAAATGGATAAAAACTATGAGTCAGAAGAAAAAACTAGAAGGCTTTCAGAAAACAGTGAAGCAAAAGAGCAAAAAGGTACAAATGCTTCTTTAGTTCCTGAAAAACCAGTAGCGTTAAATGAAAAAAAAGCGCCTAAGAAAAAAACTTCTAGATCAAAGAAAAAATAATGACTACATTCACTCTAGCAGAAATTGCAAAGCTTACTCAATCCAAACTTATTGGCGATCCAGATCATAGAATAAGTGGGGTTGCTTCTTTGGAGTTAGCAAATAAAGAAGAAGTATCTTTTTTAGCTAACCAAAGATACAAAGAAAGTATGAAACAATCTCAAGCTGGAGTGATTTGTATTAATCAAGATGAACAAGTGATAGAGGGAAAAAACTTTTTAGTTTCTAAAAACCCCTCTCACACTTTCCAACAAATTATTCATATTCTTTCTAAGAAAATAAACTTAACAGGTTTTAATTCAAAAGAAGCTGTTATTCATCCAAGTGCAAAAGTCGCTTCTTCTGTAAAGATTAATCCAAATGCGGTAATAGACGAAAATGTTTCTATTAACGAAAACACTTTTATAGGATCACAGGTATACATTGGACCTAATGTGACAATAGGCAAAGACTGTATTATTCATCCTGGAGTAATCATTAGAGAAAACACGATTATTAAAGACCGAGTAATCATTCAACCAAATGCAGTGATTGGCTCTTGTGGTTTTGGATATATTACTGATGATAAAGGAATTCATCAAAAAGTTGCTCAGGTAGGCAATGTTATTATCGAAGATGATGTAGAAATAGGTTCAAATACGACAATAGACAGAGCGAGATTTCAATCTACAGTCATTCAGAAAGGTACGAAATTAGACAAT